>Ga0268263_1000184_pt1 | contig 142890 bp, 124 predicted proteins | sample Biomet5_FD_190358 | JGI IMG/M metagenome (GOLD analysis project Ga0268263, IMG submission 190358) | Microbial communities from bioreactor (seeded with sewage sludge) at LBNL, California, USA - Biofuel metagenome 5 (SPAdes) (version 4) | ecosystem: Engineered > Bioreactor > Anaerobic >... | reverse complement strand
CGAGTGCCGCAGCTGCGGCGCCTGCGTAAGTGTCTGCCCGACCGGTGCACTGACGGCGTTTGTGAAACCGCAGAGTGAAGAAGACGCGGCGCGTGAGCAGGAATCCATCGCTTTTTACGCAAAATACAAATAGAAAGTTTAAACAAAGTAAATATGTATGTGTTATTTTAAATTTAAAAACATCAATTTTAAGCTTTAAAATTTATGGAAGAACAATGAAAAAATAGTGATAGACAGAAACAAATTCTGAAACAACATAAAAAATAAAAAAATATTATGCCAAATCAGCAAGAATGTTGTAATATATCATATTATAGTGATATAATTCAGAATAAAATACAAAATGAATAATCATAGAATTATATTTGCAAAATCAGGGTTTTAAAGCTGTCGTTGCGGATAATGCCGGACTGGCAGACGGTGTCAATTGCTACAAAATTGTAAGGTATTTTATGAAATGTGTTAAATTATCAAAACAATTCAACAATAATAACAAAATACATAAATTAATGAGCGAAATAAATTGACAAATGCGACTGATTTTAATATAATTACTAACACAGGCAACAGAATATTGCATGCTTTGTAATATTGCAAGAAAGCAATATGGATTGACGACCCTCCAAAAGGCCGCCATCCATGTTGCCTTTTTTTATTACAAATTCTATGTAACTATGGGAGGAGTGAGAAAATGCAGTTAGTGAAACTCAGTATTAACCGTCGTATGTATGAACTGATGATAGAAAAGAACTGGACACTTCTGTATTTGCTAAGAGATGTTATGGATATGACGGGCACAAAATGTGGATGCGGGACAAATGATTGCGGCGCCTGCAAGGTGCTTGTTGACGGTGAGGCAAAGAATTCCTGCTGTATTTTAGCGAGGAATATGGAAGGACATGAAATCATTACAATTGAAGGTATTGCTAATGGTAATGAATTACATCCTATTCAAAAAGCCTTCATTGACACAGGGGCAGTTCAATGTGGCTTTTGTACACCGGGAATGATTATTTCAACAAAAGCCTTATTGGATAAAAACCCAAATCCAACAGAAAGGGAAGTACGTCTCGCATTAGATTCAAATCTTTGTCGTTGTACTGGTTATGCAAGAATTGTTGAAGCGGTACTTCTCGCAGCCAAATGGATGAGAGGGGAGGAATAGCAATGGAGATTTTTGAAAACGGTGTGCTTGGAAAACCCACTCCAATTATGGATGCAAAGCTTAAAGTTACGGGACAGCTAAAGTATGTTGCCGATATGAAAATGTCGGGAATGTTATACGGTAAAATGCTTTTTAGCCCATATCCCCATGCGGAAATTTTGTCAATTGATACAGCTGAGGCAGAAAAACTGGATGGAGTGTATGGTATTGTTTGTTATAAAGACTCTCCTCAAGTGAAGTATAACGGAAATGGGGAAGATATCGATATTTTGCCTTCGGAATATGTGTTTGATAAAGTAGTTCGATATGTTGGAGATAAGGTGGCAGCTGTGGCAGCTGAAACACCGGCTATAGCCGAAATAGCTGTTAAACTTATCAAGGTGGAGTACCGTCAGCTGCCGTATTATTTAGATCCGGAAGACGCAGCAAAGGCAGATGCGTATCCAATTCATGAAACCGGGAATCTTTTGATCGATGTGGATAAATCTTCCGGTGATATTGAAAAAGGATTTAAAGAAGCAGATGTAATATTTGAAAATCATTATACAGTTCCGGCTATTTACCATGCAATGATGGAACCACATGTTTCAATTGCTGATTGTGATGCAGATGGAAAGATAACTGTTTATACACCGACACAGGATGTTTTTGGACAAAGAAAAAATTTATCGCGGATATTTAAACTGCCGCAAAGCCGTGTACGTGTGGTTAGTCCTGCTATCGGAGGGGCATTTGGAGGGAAAATAGATTTAATTACGGAACCAGTTGCAGTGCTGCTTTCAATGAAAACAGGTCATCCGGTAAAAATGCTTTATAACCGTACGGAGGATATTCAATCTACGACAACGCGTCATGCTGAGAAAATTTTTATTAAGACGGGGGTAAAAAAGGATGGAACGATCACGGCAGTCGACTATACAGTTTACTTAAGTGCAGGTGCTCAGTCAGGAGGAACAATGAGCGTAGCCTGGGCAGCGGGAGGTAAATTCTTTAAATTTCTAAAGACACCAAATTTACATTATCATGCTATCCCAGTATATACAAATCGTACAAATGCAGGTGCGATGAGGGGATTTGGTTCACCGGAATTATTTTATGCTTTGAATAGCCAGATGAATAGCATAGCAAATAAGTTAAAAATGGATCTTTGCGAATTTGAACTTAAGAACCTTCATGAACCAAACACATGTGATGCACACGGAGAACCGCTTGGTAATCTTCAAATCTGTGAATGTGTCAAAAAGGGAGCCGAACTGTTTAATTGGAATCAGGCTCTGCAGGAACAAAACAAGTCGCAGGCAGAAAATGGGCGGTTTCGTATTGGCGTAGGAATGGCTGCTTCACCGCATGGAAGCAGTATGTATGGCATTTTGCCGGATACATGCGGTGTTATGCTGAAAATGAATGACGACGGATCAATCACTATGTATACCGGTGTCAGCGAAATGGGAAATGGCTCAAATACTTTACAGAAAATGCTGATTGCCGAGGTGCTTGGGATCCCGCTCGATCATATTGCATGTGTGAAGTCAGATTCGGAATCGACTCTGTATGATGTGGGATCTTTTGCAAGCAGAGGAACGTATGTTGGCGGTAATGCAGCGGTAAAAGCTGCTAAAATGATGCGTAATGCGATTTTACTGGAAGGATCAGAGTTGCTTAACTGCACTCAAAATGATTTGGTGCTGCATAACAATTGTGTTTCCCTTAAATCAGATATGGCGAAATATGTTGGTATGGATAGAATTGCTGAACATGCGCATGAAAAGGAGCGAGACATTGCAGTTGCCGCAGTATATGGAAGTGAAGCTGCTCCGATTTCCGGGGGAGCGCATTTTGCCAAAGTTCAAGTCGATACTGCAAACGGAGAGGTTCAGGTAATCAAATATACAGCGGTTCATGATGTTGGAAAGCCATTGAATCCATTGGGACTCGAGTGTCAGGTTGAAGGTGGTATACATATGGGACTCGGATATGCTTTATCAGAAGGGGTAATTCTTGACAAAGATGGTGCGGTTAAGGGTAAGAGACTAAGGGACTGCCGTTTATTACATGCAAGTCAGATGCCTGAAATCAAATTAAACTTCCTTGACAGTTATGAAGAAACCGGTCCTTATGGAGGAAAAAGTGTAAGTGAATGTTCGGTTAATCCGGTGGCACCGGCTATTATAAATGCTATTAACAATGCGCTGAATTCAAACTTTGATCATCTGCCTGTAAGCGCAAAGGACATTATGGATTATGTAAATAATCAAGAGAGAGGTGATAATAGATAAACTGTTTGAGCCACAAAAAAAGCGTATCGGAACCTGCAAATGTTGAAAGGAGGAAGCATATTTATGACTACAGTAAAGATTCTAGGTATTTGTGGAAGTCACAGACATAATGGAGCAACGGAATACTCTGTAAAAGAAGCACTTAAAGCTGCTGAGACAGTACCAGGTGTAACGACAGAGTTTGTTGCTTTAGCAGGTAAAAAGCTGTCACATTGTGTACACTGTAATTATTGCCTTAAGAATGTTGCTAACTGTTGTATCAAAGATGATTATCAGGAAATATATGAGAAATTTATCGAAGCAGATGCTTATATTATTGGCACACCAGTCTATGAAATGAGCGCAACACCATTATTGCAGGATTTCCTTAGCAGAGTTAGGCCCACACACATTGTTCATCCGGGGCTTTTAGCAAATCGAGTCGGTGGTGCACTTTCAACAGGCGGAACACGAAATGGAGGACAGGAAGCGGCTAATGAAGTAATACGGCATTTTTATGCATGTTATGAAATTTTACCTGTTGGCGGTCCGGGAGGAAATTATACAGGAGCATGCGTATGGAGTCAGGATCGTATGGCAGAGGGGGCAAAGGAAGATACAGTTGGTATGGAAAGAGTTGTTGGACTTGGCAGACGTGTTGCGGAGGCAGCACTTCTTATGAAGGCTGGGCGAGAGGCTTTGACTGAGCAAGGTATAACCTTTGAAGAAACTGACTTTTGGCAGGAAAAGAGTGAACTTGCAAATGATGGAGTTATTAAATAGGTAAATCACATGAAGGGAGATTATACTATGAAAAAGAAAACCATGACTAAAATAGTTTCATTACTAATTGCAGCAGTAATGGTATTTGCACTCTTTGGTTGCGGCAGCTCTTCCAGCAGCACGAGCAGCACCAGCAGCACTTCATCGAGCACGGCTTCCTCTGCTTCTACAAGCAGTTCCGGTACAAAACAGTTGAATGTTTTTCTTGATTTATCTTGTGGCGGTTTAGGTGATAAGGGCTTTAATGATCTTACTTTTGAAGGCCTAAAAAAAGCAGGGACAGATTTGAATATAAAATATGATTATGCAGAGCCAAAATCATATTCAGAGTGTGAAGCATATGTTATGGATGCTGCATCGAGTAAAGAATATGATTTGATCATCGGCATTGGTTATGATAATTATTCAGCTGTTGATGCTGCATCACAGGCGTATCCGGATCAGAAGTTTGTGCTTCTTCAATCGGCACTTGATCGTGCTAATGTTTCCTGTATAAAGGAATCGCTTGATCAGATGGGATATTTGACAGGTATATATGTTGGTGAAATGATGTCAAAAGATTTACTCCCCGGTATTGAAGGAAACAGGTCTGTTGGATTTATAATCGGTGTGGATACAGATGAAGGAAGAACAGAACTGTATGGATTCAAAGCTGGTATTTATGATGTCTGCAAAGATCAGGTATCCGTTCAGTACACAGAAGTAGGTGCATGGAACGATTCAGCTACAGGAAAAGAGCTGGCGTTATCATTGCATGAAAAGGGATGCGGCATTGTCTGGCATTATGCCGGGACCTCGGGACTTGGCATTTTTGAAGCGGCAAATGAGGTTGATGGATTATATGTTATTGGCTCGTCAGGCAATCAGAACAGTCTTAACAGTAAAGTACTTTGCTCAACTATGGATTGTATGGATAATCAAGTATTTAACTGCATTAAGGATTTTCAGGCAGGAAAATTTGAAGCAGGGACAAAATATCTTGGCTTTAGTGATGACGCAATAAGGCTTGAATTCGATGGCAGTTCTGTAACCTTGCCGGCTGATATTAAAACGGAACTGGCATCCGTTCAGAAAAAGCTGAGTGCTGGTGAAATTGTACCGCCTGACACAGAAGATGAATATAACAAATATATTGCAAAATAATTTAAGACAAATAATATAATCTGATTGCCCTTCTCTGCTTTTTGCAGAGAAGGGCAACACCTCGTCCAAGACTGATCAACATTAAGAAAAGACGGAAGAAGGTATCTTAATGGACAATAATGCTCAACTGGCGGTTCAGTTAAGGGGAATAACAAAGCGTTTCGGTTCTTTTACAGCGAATGATAACATTGATATTGATATCCATTTTGGAGAAGTGCATGGATTACTCGGAGAAAATGGAGCTGGAAAAACGACGCTTATGAATATCCTTTTTGGGCTGCTTCATCCGGATGAAGGAACTATAACCGTAAAAGGAAAAAAAGTAATGCTGAAAAACCCTGAAAGTGCAAAGAAGGCCGGAATTCAGATGGTACATCAGCATTTTATGCTTGCTATGCCGTTTTCAGCTATTGATAATATTATTTTAGGGCATGAACCAACGGAGCATAAGCTATTTATTGATAGAAAAAGTGCAAGTGAAGAAGTTAAAAAATATTGCGATATATGTGGCTTTCAATTTGACTGCAATCAAAAAGTCGAAGATCTTCCTATCGCATCACGTCAAAAGGTAGAGATTATCAGGGCACTTTATAACAAATGCGATATATTGATATTAGATGAGCCAACTGCAGTATTGTCAGTTCAAGAATCAGATGAACTTTTAGATGTGATTCGAAGATTAAAGGAACAAGGGAAAGCCATTATTTTGATTACACATAAATTGAATGAAGCATTACAAGTATGTGATGAAATTAGTGTGCTTCGTCATGGTAAACTTATTGAAACTCGAAAGGCCGATGAATTTACAAAGGAAACCTTAGCTATGGCAATGGTGGGTAGGCGTGTGCTTTTTGATATGCCTGAAAGAGTTAATTTGGCCGCAATGGAACCATTGCTCGAATTCAATGATGTCTCAACCGGTAATAGAAAAAATGATCTTAAGAATATTAATTTGGAATTGAAGCAAGGTGAGATTTTTGGAATTGCCGGCGTAGAAGGAAATGGCCAGAAAAGTCTTGTCGAAACAATACTGGGACTTTGCGAAATAACAAATGGATCATTGAAATTTGCTGAAAAAGATATAAAAATGTACACCAAGCGGCAAATCATTAACTTGACATCTCATATTGTTGAGGACAGGCATAATGAAGGATATCTAAACGATTTTACTGTAACAGAAAACATGCTATTGGGGCGTCAGAGAGAAGAACAGTTTGCTGGAGGTCATACTTCAATTAATGATAAAGCAGTGGAAAGATATTCAAATGATATTATAGAGCAGTATGATGTTCGGGTATCTTCACTAAAAACACTTGGAAAATCGCTTTCCGGCGGGAACCAGCAAAAATTGGTTATTGGACGTGAATTTACAAAACCGGAAGCTAAATTGATTATTGCAGAGCAACCAAGCCGCGGACTGGATATTGCATCTACGGAATATGTTCAAAAATGTCTGATAAAGATGCGAAATCTTGGAAAAAGTATTCTTCTTATATCAGCTGACCTGGATGAATTGATGTCGCTTTCAGATCGTATTGCAGTTTTATATGAAGGAAGAGTTGCGGCAATTGGAAAGACTTCGGATTTTAATGACAAGCAGCTTGGAATGTATATGACTGGGGGTGGCACAGATGAGCGTTGAAAAGAAAAAACTTTCTTTTCAAAGGATATTTAATTGGTTCATTGTTTCACCGATTATGTCACTGATTATTGCTGTTGTCGTCGGAGGAATAATCGTTGCCTGTTTAGGATATAAACCGCTCGAAGCATATAGAGCACTTTTTAAAGGAGCATTTGGCAGTGGATCTGGATGGGTACAAACATTTGCACAGTTTACGCCAGTTATGTTTACGGCATTGGCATATACTATTTCCATGAAAGCAGGAATATGCAATTTAGGAGCGGAAGGGCAATTCCTTGCCGGAGCTATGGGAGCGGCACTTGCCGGTGTGTATATACCACAAATTCTTCCGTATCCGATAGGCTTTGTTATTCCTCTGATCGTTGGTGTGGCTGTAGGTATCGGTATTGGAGCAATTGTTGCAGCATTAAAGTATTTTTTTAACAGTGATATTATGTTGATTTCACTAATGTTTAATTACGTACTTACGCTTGTAACAAACTGGATGGCAAAAGGACCGTTCCAGGGGGAAGGTGTGAATCCAACTACAGCACCAATCGATCCTAGCGTTTACATGCCTCTTCTGAAAAAAAGCAGTCAGCTGAGCATTGGCTTTTTCATTTCGCTTGCAGTTGCTATTGTACTTCAGTATTTTTTATATCGAACTTCTGCCGGCTTTGAATTTCGTGTCGTAGGAAGCAATCCGAAGGTTGCAAGATATAATGGCATTAGTTCGAACAAGATTCTTACACGTGCACTTTTAATCAGCGGCGGAATTGCTGGTGCAGGCGGTGCCGTTATGGTACTTGGCGTGAATCATAACTTTATTATCAATCTATCTCCGGGATATGGCTGGGATGGCGTGGCAGCTTCCCTCCTGGGCGGAGGAGAACCTTTGACAACAGGAATCGGTGCATTTATTTTTGGCGCAATGCGAGCCGGTTCGGTGTATCTTGGGCGAAAAACCAGCATACCAGCCGATTTTATCTCAGTAATTGAGGGAATTCTTATTATATTTATCGTTACACCGAATATCCTCAAAGGTCTCTCATTACGTAATAAAAAGGAGGAGATGAAAAAATGAGTATCATGTCACAATTCATCTCGACAGGAGTGTTTGCGGCCACGTTTAGAATGATGACAACAGTTGGATTCGCAGCTTTGGCAACTTTAATGGCGACAAAATCCGGTATTATGCATATGGGTCAGGAAGGTCTTATGCTTCTTTGTGCACTTGCGGGTGTTGCCGGAGAATATTTCAGCGGGAGTGTATTAATAGGCATTCTTCTTGCAATTGTAGTTGGTATAGGCTTTAATCTTCTATACGCATTGTTTGTTACTACATGCAGAGGGGATCATGTTGTGGTAGGTGTGGGAATTAATTTCTTTGCATCCGGTATCACGGCACTTATGATAATGGCTTTTTGGAAAAAAGCAGGTCAAAGTGATACGGTTGAAGGAATTGCGAAACTATCAATACCACTATTTAAGAAGATACCAGTTTTGGATGCTGTTCTTGGCTCACAGAATGTACTATTTTATATACTTATTTTAGCAGTCGTAGTGTTGTGGATATTAATTTATAAAACACCTTTTGGCTTACAGATGAGGGTAGCCGGAGAATTGCCTTTGGCAGTTGCCTGTACTGGAAAAGATGTTAATAAAATTCGGTATTCTTGTATGGCAATAGGGGGAATTCTCTTTGCGTTGGCTGGTGCGAATATTTCGCTGGGGCAGACAAAAGCATTTTCAAAGGGTATGATCTCCGGCCGCGGTTTTGTTGCACTGGCTATGTGCATGCTGGGACGCAATCATCCGGTATATGCGTTCTTTGCCTGTATGATGTATGGTTATACGGAAGCACTTCAGCTGCGTCTTCAGGGACAAGGCGCATCAAATGAATTACTGCAATGTATTCCATATGTTTTTGCAATTGTGGTAATAGCAATATCAGGATCTTTAAGAAATCCAGCTGCACTTGGAAAGCCATATCCTGAAGATGCAAATTAGTTTAGCAATGTTTGGACTATAGTCAAGTAAGCAGACACAAATAGAAGAAAAACATTCTGGAAACAGAAACTAAGCCCGATTCCGGAACGGTTCGAAAGCCATGCGGTCTTCTTGAGCTGTAATAGCCTTCGAGATATTCAAATACAGATAATTGAAATTCTTGTGTAAGATACGTTCACTGCAAGCATTGGCAAAAGGATAGCACAATATTAAGAGAATCCAGAAGCTGTCGAAATGAAAAAGCAGTATACTGAGATCCTTGATCGAAAGAAACATAAGTCCTAAAGGACGTGCCCTTCTGTCATAAGCTTTTTTGAACGCAGTCATTACGAGGTTGACATCAAGCTTTCTTTTGTACGATCAACCGTAATCAAAACGCCATATTTTTTGCAAAGTGTTGCTTGTAATTTGTCGTCAGATTGATACGGATTGACGAGAGTCCGTTTGAAATTTTCATCATAACGATTTCCGGGTTTAGCAGTGGACATGAGTAAATGCTCGGTTAATCCGTTGGCACCGGCGATTATAAATGCTATTAACAATGCATTAATGCAACCTTTGACCACCTGCCTGTCAGTGAATAGGATATTGCTGATTTTATAAACAATCAAGAAAGAGGTGACAAAAGATAGAATGTGTTAGTCATATTATGCAAAACGTATCATAACCTGCAAATGTTGAAAGGAGGAAGTAAATTTTATAACTGCAGTAAAGATTCCAGGTATTTGCGAAAATCAAAGGTATAATGGAACAACCGAATATTCTATGAAAGAAGTGCTTAAAGCTGCTGAGACAGTATCAGGTGTTATACTGTATTACTGATATATCTTTACAACTTACCGTTTTTCAAACAATTAGGAGGAATAAGGTATGAAGAAAAAGGTAGTTGGCAGAATAATAGCGGTTGTTTTATCGGCTGTTATGATTGCGGCGCTTGCAGGATGCGGGTCGAGTTCTTCGACTTCATCTTCAGCCAGCAAATCGTCATCAGGCAGCAAATCATCAAGCAGTTCGGCAAGTACGGCGAAAAAAGCATCAGATGTCAAGGTTGCCCTTGTACTTCCCGGCAGTGTAAATGATAAGGGCTGGAATGCAGAAGCATACAACGGCCTGAAGGAAATCGAGCAGCTCGGCTGTAAAATTGCGTATTCGGAAAGCGTCGCTGCTTCTGATTATGAAGCGACATTCCGCGGCTATGCAGACCAGGGCTACAACATCATTATCGGACACGGGACAGAGTTTGAAGATCCGATCAAGACGGTTGCTCCGGATTATCCGGATATCATGTTCATGGTAACAAGTTCTGATTTCTATCAGGAACCGAATGTCTGCTCCCTGCAGAATCTGAACAATCAGCAGGGCTTTATGGCAGGTGTTGTTGCTGCTACAGCTTCCAAGACACATAAGGTTGCAGCGATCACCGGTATGGAGATACCTTCGACTCAGAGCTATATCTTAGGGTTCCAGCAGGGTGTTGCATACGTTAATAACGGAACAGAAGCGTTGGTAGCTTATACAGGTGATTTTAACGATGCGACCAAGGTAAAAGAGCAGGCGACTGCTTTTATCGATCAGGGAGCTGATATTATTACACAGGATGCCGATGAAGCAGGTCTTGGTCTTTTTGAAGCGATCAAGGGAACACCGGATGGGATCTATGCGATTGGAGCAACAAGTGATCAGTACGAAGAGGCGCCGGGCAAGGTACTTACAAGTGCTATAAATCACATCGGCGACGGCATGAAGGTTGCGGTTGAAGAATCCCTTCAGGCACCGCTGGAAGCAAAATGCTATAAATTCGGCATCAAAGAAGGCGTTATCGGACTTGCTGATTATCATGACTGTGCAAATGTTCTGACAGACGAGCAGAAAGAATATATCAAGACGACGATGGAAAAGGTTTCTTCAGGAGAAATTACAGTTAAGAGCGCTCAAGACTAATCAAAAGATAATCTGTTTACTGGCCGGCCGCTGGTTTACCACCAGCGGCCGGTTTAATAACGAAAACAAAGTCTATACTCCAGCAGGCTCATCTCACCAAGGGATAACTTGATACATTTCTCATTCAATCATATAAAGAATCCTTCGTCAGCAGATTTTCCTGCAGATGATGTGCAGGATATTCAAATTCGCCGATCCTGCGCTGAAGTATTTGAGCAGCATTATTCAGCTGAATTTCCGGAGCTATCGTCAGCCGCCGCATTGCCGCGTGTCAGTTCATGCACCCATCTGTAACGGTTGCACTTGATCGAGTTAGGAATGCATTTCAGAAACTGATCCGCTTTCAGAAACCAAAACGTAGTAAGCGGCGGGAGATGAAAGACGAACGCACTTAGGGCGGCCGACGGAATCGTGAACAGCCACATGAAAAGATTATCTGTCCAGGCTGCGTATTTCGTGTCTCCGCCGCCGGATATAATACCGCTCTCCACCGGGTATTCATAGCATGTGCCGATCGTTGTCAGACTCAGGACGGTCAGAAAGCTTTTAGCCAGTTGTTTTGTTTCATCGGTAACGGCATAAAAATCGACGATGCTGTCTTTGAAAAGAAACAGCAGTCCGCAGCAAATCAGACCGACAATGATAAATATCGCCTGCATGGTTTTTGTGTAGGATTTGATTTTGTCAAGCTTTCCCTGTCCGATGGTTTTCCCCATTGTTACAGAGGCGGCATTGGCACAGGACCAGCCGAATACCGCAAAGATCTGGAAGATTACAATGGCAATACTGTTTGCGGCGATGACGGTTTCGCTGATATGGCCAAGAACCGACGACTGGGCGGCCTGTGCGATACCCCAGAGAAGTCCGCTGATTACGATGGGGGTGGAAACTTTTACATAATCCCTGAGGTAAGTCAGATCGATCGTCAGAAGCTCGGAAAGTTGCATCTTCAGTTTTTTATCAATATGCAGAACGTAAAAAAGAATAATCATAAACTCGACGAGCCGGCTGGCAAGTGTCGCAATGGCAGCGCCGGCGACGCCCAGCTCGGGAGCACCAAAGTGGCCGTATATCAGGCAGTAGTTGAGACAGATATTGATGCACAGTGTGCTGATCGACATTATGGTGCCGATCAGGGCAGTTTCGACGCATTGCAGAGAGTAGACGAGACAGTTGGAAAAAGAATATATGAGGTATGTCCAGCAAATAATGCGGAGGTATTTAACACCTTCCGCGATCACAGACTGGTCATTGGTGAAGAACGACAGGACGCCGGCGGGAAAAGCAATGGAAATGGCAAAGAAAATAACACCGGTGAGAAAACTGAATTTAACGCCGAGTGAGATGATTTTTTTGATTGGGTCCGTCCGACGCTGTCCCCAGTATTGGGAACCAAGCACGACAACTCCCATGCCCATGCAGCATACGATCTGCTGAAGTACGAACTGCAGCTGATTTACAAGTGTAGCGCCGGAAAGCGCCAGTTCGGTATACCTTCCCAGCATGATGTTGTCGGCCATGTTGACGGCCAGCGATGCGGTTTGCTGAAGTACGATGATAAAAAGCAGCGGGAAGAATGTACTGTAAAATTTCTTATCTTTTGTAAAAACGCCCCAGAATTTCTTATCATTGTCGTTTGGCAATATAGTATAAGTTTGCTTTGTCATAGGATTCCGGCTCCTTTTATTACAGCTTTGCTATGATAAATTATCTCACGAAAAAGTTCGGTAAAGTTGCAGGATGCGATCTGAATATGGTAAAATATCACCAAATACAGCAGATACGCGAGGAGGATGACCTTGCAGACTTTTGAAATGCCGACAGACGATACATTGCGGTCAAAGCTGCCATACGGTACGAAAGCTTTTCCTTTCGAATATTATCTCGATGAAATTCGATCGTATAACGTGGGATTTATTGACTGGCACTGGCATTATGAATTTGAATTTTCTATTGTGAAGACAGGAACGGTGGAATGCCGGGTTGGGGCGGAGCGGCTTCGCCTTGATACGGGGGATGGAATTTTCCTTAACAGCGGAACGATTCACAGCTTTGCGACAGAGGACAATGGTACCTTGGCCGATGTTATTTTTGCGCCGGAATTTGTTGCGCGGGACGATACGGCAATCAGCTGTAAATTCGTGCAGCCGATCCTGAATTCTGACTGTGCATATACGATATTCCACAGAAACAATAAGAAGCATCGGGAGATTCTGGACTGTATCAACGATGTGTTTGAAGCGGCCGGACAGAGCTCTCCCTTGCGAGAGCTTCGGGTTGAAATCCAGACAATAACGCTCTGGGAACGGTTCCTGACGAATATGCCGGAGAAAGGGAACACGGATCATACGAAAGGAAGCAGGCTGATTCAGGCGCGTACGTGGAAAATGCTGGAATATATCCGGAATCATTACAGCGAAGCAATATCGCTGAAAGATATCGCTGCGGCCGCGAATATAAGCACGAGTGAGGCCTTGCGCTGCTTTCGCGTTAGTACCAGCATGACTCCGGTATATTATCTGAATAAATACCGATTAAGCAAGGCACATGAAGAATTGCTGGTCACTTCAGATTCCGTTGCAGCTGTGGCGGCTGCGGCAGGCTTTGGCAGCGCAGGCTATTTCTGCCGAGTTTTCCGGAAGGAATTCGGGTGCTCTCCGAATGCACTCCGCAAATAAAGCGTTTCTTCCCTGAAGGAGTTCGCACGCTGCTGTCATTCTGAATCCGGCCTCAGATATGAGGTATCCTAAGTCAGAACAAAACGTTTAGAAGGCGGTAAGCAAAATCAGCAGAGAGAATTCGGTGAAAGGTGAGAATGTGAGAAGATACATGGTATACGGCGGCTCCATCATGCTTTTGGCGATGGTTTTATTCACCGCGGGATGTACATGGAAGCCATTTCCCAAATCGTCCGGTCCGGAAACGCAGCGCCTGATACAGGATCCGGTATTTGATAAGGCAGTGGGAAACGCAATTCTTGACGATAACAAGGATTCTTATATCTGTATGGGTATCCAGGAACCGGCAGATGGAGACGAGTATATCAAATCGATTAAAAAAATGTTCCCTTCGCAGTATCAGAAGGAACTTCTGAATCCGTCAGGTGATGACAGCAGCAGCCTGAAAGAGCAGCAGGAGAACTATGCGGGATCTTATCTGGAAACGATCGGAAGAAATGCTGCGGTCGGAGAGTACAGAGATTTTGAATATGTACTGATGTCGGATGTGGGAATTTCGGAAAAAGCGGATAACATGATATTTAAGAATCTGGGGGAATACCCATATTGGATCGGCACATGCGAGAAGCTGGAAAACGGCGTAAGAGTCGTATATGAGACACAGTACCGGAAAGAGGAGCAGAGTATCATTCTGGTCAAATATGATTATAATACGAAAAATGTGCTTGAAAAGCGGGCTTTCGACGCGGGTACGGGAGAGAAAAAAGAAATATTCTGACGGTTCCATCCGTCAAAGAAAACATAGAAGGAATGCAAGGCTTTCAGCCGGTGTCAGATTTATTCCTGACACCGGCAGTTTTGTTCTGTCCGAAATCTCAGTGAAATTCTGGAAGCGGAGCATAGGAAACATTGACCGGAATTCGTATGTGGGTTACAATTATTTTTGAATGTATCAGCTGCAGCAAACAAGATGGATACGTTAAATAATCAGAAAAAGTGGGTGGGTTGAAAATGAAAAGAAAAAATGCATGGAATAAATATAATCCGGAGGAACGGAAACAGGTATTTGCTTTTGCGGAAGAATACAAATTATTTCTTTCCGCGTGCAAGACCGAGCGTGAATGCGCGGACCGCATGGCGGAAGAGATTGCAGAGGCGGGCTACCGCGATCTGGATAAAATGATCGAAAATGATGAAACGCTTTCGGCCGGCGATAAGGTCTACAGATGCAACCGGGGAAAAGGCATCGTTATGTTCCGGATCGGAACGGAACCGATTGAGAAGGGAATGAATCTGCTGGGCGCGCATATCGATTCTCCGCGCCTCGACCTGAAGCAGAATCCGCTGTATGAGGACAGCGGACTGGCGCTTCTGGATACACATTATTACGGAGGCATCAAGAAATATCAGTGGACGGCACGTCCGATGGCGCTTCACGGCGTGATCTGCAAGGAAGACGGCACAAAAGTTACCGTCTGCCTGGGGGAAGATCCGGACGATCCGGTCATAGGCGTTACGGATCTTTTGCCGCATCTGGCAAGTGATCAGATGAAAAAAGAAGGCAGACTTGTTGTCGAAGGAGAGGATCTGAATCTCTTGTGCGGCAGTATACCAAGTCAAAAAGAAGACGAAAAAACCGAAAAGAGCGATCTTGTTAAAACATATATTTTACAGCTTCTTCGGGAAAAATACGGCATCGAAGAAGCAGACTTCGTGTCGGCCGAGCTGGAGGCAGTTCCCGCGGGCGGCGCGCGCGATTTCGGACTGGACCGCAGCATGATCATGAGTTATGGCCATGATGACCGGGTATGCGCATTCCCTTCGTACCGCGCGATGCTTTCTCTGCCGGATGAGATCGGACGTACGTGCGCTTGTCTCCTTGTGGATAAGGAGGAGATCGGCAGCGTTGGCGCTACCGGCATGCACTCCAGATTCTTCGAGAATACCGTTGCAGAGGTGCTGGAACGAATGGGACAGTATTCGGAGCTTTCTCTGAGGCGGACGATAGAGCGCTCCTCCATGCTTTCATCCGATGTCAGCGCGGCTTTTGATCCGAATTATCCGTCCGTTATGGAAAAGAATAATTGCTGCTACCTTGGGGAAGGCATGGTGCTGAACAAGTATACCGGTTCCCGCGGGAAATCAGGCTCCAATGATGCAAACGCGGAATTCATTGCCAAGGTGCGGCGTGTTTTTGACGATCATACCATCAGCTTTCAGACCGCTGAGCTGGGCAAGGTAGATCAGGGCGGCGGCGGAACGATCGCGTATATCATGGGAAATTACGGAATGGACGTCATCGACAGCGGCATTGCGGTGCTGAATATGCACGCGCCCAGTGAGATCGTGAGCAAGGCCGATGTTTGGGAAGCATTCCATGGATACCTGGCATTTCTGAAGGATATGAAAGAAACCTTCTGAAAGGCTGCGGCTCATAGTATTTATCAGAGTATGGATCACCTTGACGGTGCTGCTTATACCTTCCGGTTATCCGGAGGTTCAGAATGAAGGAAAATACAAATCTCAATCATTTAACAGAAGGCCCGATTTTCAAACAGATCATCTCGTTTGCCATACCGCTTCTGTGGGGCAATATCTTCCAACAATTGTACAACGTCGCGGATTCTCTGATCGTCGGGAATTTCCTCGGCAACACGGCATTGGCTGCGGTCTCTTCTTCCGGACAGCTTATTTTTCTGATGGTTGGTTTCTTTAACGGCATCGGAATCGGCGCAGGCGCCGTAACGGCGCGATATTTTGGCGCGAGAGAATATGACCGGCTGAGAAAAGCGATCCATACGACGCTTGCCTTCGGCCTGATCTGCGGGGCGGCGGTCACGTGTATTTCACTGATCGCGGCGCCGTATATCCTTGTCCTGATCGGCGTTCCGGCAGAAGTTATGAACGATTCACTGACTTATTTCCGAATCTATTTTATGGGTTCCATAGCCTTTATTATGTACAATTTCCAGATGGGAATTTTACAGTCGCTCGGAGACAGCAGGCATCCGCTGTATTTTCTCATCGCGTCGTCCCTGTTAAATGTTTTTCTGGATATCTTATTTATCGGCGGCTTTCACATGGGTGTCGGATCGGCGGCGTTTGCAACCATACTGTCGCAGTTCCTCAGTGCGGCGCTCTGCTGCCGTCAGCTGATGCACAATCCGGAGAATACGAGAGTCCGGATCAGAGAAATCCGGCTTGAGAAAACGTATCTGAAACAAATCATGATCAACGGAATACCGACCGGTATCCAGAATTCCGTGATTTCCATTGCGAATGTTTTTGTTCAGTCCAACATCAATGCTTTCGGCGCAGTTGTAATGGCTGGCTGCGGCTGCTATTCCAAGATCGAAGGGTTTGCTTTTGTGCCGATCATTTGCTTTTCACAGGCAATTACTACGTTTGTCAGTCAAAACCTCGGTGCGAAGCAGTATGCGCGGGCAAAAAAAGGCGCCGTATACGGAGTTGTAAGCGTCATGCTGCTTGCCGAGCTCATCGGTCTGGCAGTTTATATAAGTGCCCCTTTCCTTTTAGGCGCATTCAGCCAAAATGGGGAAATTATTGATTGCGGGGTCAGCCAGGCGCGTATTATTGCTTTATTCTATTGTTTCCTGGCCTGCTCGCACGGCATGGCGGCGGTTCAGCGCGGCGCGGGAAGAAGTCTGGTCCCGATGCTGGTGATGTTCTTCTTCTGGTGCTTTTTCCGTGTGATCTATATAACGGTCATAACAGGCATGATCCCGGAAATCGAGGTGATTTTCTGGGCATATCCGCTGACATGGATTCTCAGCACGACGGCATTTCTGATCATCTTTTTTAAGACAGACTGGCTGCATGGGTTTGAAAAGCAGCATTCTTTCAACCGGTAACGTTATATTTGATTCTGGAAAGTCAGGAACCTTATTTGTGGTCCACGGAACGATCGCAGGTTATGATGCGGGAGTTGATATCACAGCCGATGTTTTGTGAAGGACCCAATATAAGAAAAGAGCAGGAACGCAAATTACGGTGTTCCTGCTCTTTTTGACATATAAATCATATCATAAACCGGGCCTTTTTTCAAGACTGGTAATGACCGGGCGAAGAGCATATAATGGCGTATACATCGGAAGGAGGGAAGATCATGCAATTCGAAATGGAAGAACTGATCCCGATTGTCGCAGAGCTTGCCGAAACGTACACAAGCCGGGAGAGCTCATCGATTACGTATGAGAAGGCAGAGCAGCTGATGCAGGCGGTGCTGTATACGATAAACGAGCTTCGGTTTTCAGATGCGGATTATTTGGTTTCAGCCTGCATGAATGCACGACAGGCGTACGATCTGGGATATGAAATCCTGTGCCGCCGTGTGAGCGGGTGCAGGGAAGCTTATAACAGGATGATCGTGGACTTCGACGATTACGGAAATGAGTTCTATTACGATACAGTCGTAAAGGGACTGCCGCTCTTTTTTCTGCATTACGATGCCAGGTATGATCCGCAGGATCACCTGCTGACGCTGGATTATATAACACGGGATTTCGACACAGAACTTACGGGAATCGATCAGATTTCGGTTTATCTGAACAGTATTTTGGAAGAACAGCGCTATTTAAAAGGCTTTCGACGTGAATATGTAATCGATACGCTTATGCGCTGGAACCGTGGTTATCGCAGACTGCCGGTCAATGTGGCAGAAATCGTGCAAAAGGCGGAGGGTCAGGATGGAACAGGAGAAGAGCTGGATCGAGTGTGTAAGCATTGAGCATCAGATGGCGGAAATACTGGATACGAATGAGAGTACGGCTGCTTATGGCCTGACGTTAAGCAGAGAACAGGCCAGGATGATCGCCGAGTCAGGTAAGGATGCGCTGCGGCAGGAAAGGCGGGTTGAGTTTGGCGGATCCATTTCGAAAGCGATCATTCTCGCTTTCTGTGATTCGCAGTATATGGAACAGGATCATTTTGCCGAAACAGTGATCCGTCTGCAGGAGATTTTCTACGAATTTAAAAACGAAATGCTGGACCAGATTTCGGATGACGAACTGCTGAATTTCATGCGGGAGCAGTTTGAAGGCGTATGCGCAGGTGACGTCGATTATCTGGAAGATACGGTCCTCACTGTCTATGCGCAGGCTGTCAGGAACGGGTATGACGGCTTCAAAGGAACGGACGGCCGCGGGGAATATCAGCAGTTTGACGAGGTGCAGCGCTGGGACCCGGAGCTGTACCGGGAAATGCTGAAGGATCTGATATGGAAATAGAGCGGTCGGAGCATTTTCATGCCGAAAGGCAGAACTTGATGTTGACAAAATATGGAAATTAAATGTAATATAAATTTGAAATATTTTACAGATAACGCCGCGGAATCTTGATGGCTTAAGACGGCAGATCCGGATGCTTCCGCACAGAGCAGTTATTACGGCAGCATCGCCGATCAGCTGAGTGAACAGCGGATTACCGGAGAAAATCATGGGAGGTCGATGCGCGCGGATTCGAGGCACTTTCAGTGGCTGAGGAAAACTGAATATGAAGAAAGTGATCTGCTTTTTTATGCTGCTTTCCTGCACGTTCTTTGCTTTGGCCTGTTCAGAACAAGGCAGCAGAAGCCTTCAGGAGATGAAGAAATGTACGAACAGACAGTACAGGAGGCCGTGGTCATTAACGGAAACAGTTATTTCAACGGATATTACCTGCTTGACCGGGCGCCGCTGGGCGCGATAGAAGGGATCCCATGGCCGATCAGCAAAGACGGGGGTGACTATTGCCAGTACGGAAATTACAGGGATCAGTTCGTGAGTACAGGGATTGAACTGAAATCACCGGAAATCAACGTATTTGGAATATCACCGGGCGACAGCATGGATAAGGCAAGGAGAGTCATGCAGGACCGCGGGTTTTCCGGGGAAGAGACGGTGACACAGTTTGTGTCACACCCAAGGATCAGTTTTTATAAATATTACCTGAGTATCAGCTTTGGATACGATGCGGAAGAGCCCGGACGTATTACGGATATTTTCGTGGGCGTTTATGATCCGGAGGCGGACAAGACCGCATAAGACGTGATCCGTTTTGTAGAATGACGGGAATTGGCGAAAGTCAATTCCCGATTTTTTTTATAATATGGGAGACGATCTGTTTCAGGGACGTTGTATTTCCAACATACTTGACGGCTCCGATATACTATACTGACCATAGAAGTTCAGGAAGCGGAGCTGCAGAAGGTTCCTCATACAGAAAAGAGTGAGACGGATGAATGAAATAAAAATGAAACGTATTTATGAAGTTTCAAGTCCGGACGACGGATACCGTATTCTGATCGACCGGCTTTGGCCGCGCGGCATCAAGAAAGAAGCGGCATCGCTGGACGGATGGGCCAGAACGATCGCTCCGTCATCCGAACTGAGAAGCAGTTTTGCGCATAAGCCGGAACGGTTTGAGGAATTTCGGAAATCGTACCGTGGAGAGCTGGACAGGAATCCGGAAGCGGCGGCGTTTGTGCAGTCGTGTGAAGATGAGCTTTTGTCCTGCAATGTAACGCTTTTGTACGCGGCAAAAAATGAAACATACAATAACGCAGTCGTTCTCAGTGAATGGATACGGCAGCATCAGGAACGTGTGAGGGAAATAAAAGGATGAATACAAAAGATACGAAAAAAGAAGAAAGAACCGCACTTCTTAAGGAATACGTAGGCAGGCTGAGCCGCGGGGACAGTCTGGAAGCAGTAAGAAAAGAGTTTGCCGCGCATTTTCAAAGTGTCGATGCGGCGGAAATAGCGAAGGCGGAGCAGGATTTGATCATGGGCGGCACACCGGTCGCCGAGGTACAGCGGCTTTGCGACGTTCATTCGGCGCTTTTTCACGGAGCAACGAGAAGCGAGCAGATCGCGAATGCAGAAAAAGCCGTTCAGGCATCCGCCGGGAATGTATCCGCATCTTCTGCCGGACCTTCTCTTTCGAAGATCACGGGTCATCCTGCCGCTGTCTTTGACGCGGAAAATCATACGATTTCCGGCAGGATAGACGAAGTCAGGCGATGCCTTTCGTCAGGGGCTGATCCGGAAACCGTATCAGAAAAGCTGAAAACATTCCGCGATGTATCGGTCCATTACGCGGAAAAAGGCGATCTTCTCTATCCGCTTCTGGCTGACAAATATGGTATTTCCGGTCCTGCGGATGTGATGTGGGGCGTCGATATCGAGATCCGGCGCGAGCTGAAAATGCTCACAGAGTCCGGCAGCACTTTGCCGGATTTTCAGGAAAGACTGGAAAAGGTTCTTACGCGCGCGGAGGAAATGATCTATAAGGAGAATCATATCCTTTTCCCGCTCTGCGCGAAGAACTTCACGGAAGAGGAATGGATGCGGATTTATTATGAACTGTCCTCGTACAGCACGGTCCTTTCCGGCAGCCGGCCTGTCTGGGTCGGAGCCGAGAAAAGACGCGGGGCGCTGAAAGCAGACCGTACAAAGAACGCGGCGCAGCCGGCGGACGGGGACGAGCGGATCCCGCTTGACGGCGGGCACATGACGATTTCTCAGATCGAAGCGGTCCTGAACACGATCCCGATGGAACTTTCTTTTATCGATGAAGGAAATATCAACCGTTTCTTTAATGACGGAACGGAAGAAAAGCTGTTCAAACGGCCGGATGAAGCGGTGGACAGAGAAGTGTTTTCCTGCCATCCTCCGAAATATGCGGCAATGGCCAGGCAGATCATCGAAAACCTGAAAAACGGAACGAAGGACAGCGTCGATGTATGGATCAACAAACGCGGCGTGCCTGTTTTTGTCCGTTATATGGCGGTCCGGGACAAGAAAGGAAAGTACGTCGGTACGCTGGAATGTGTCCAGAAAATGGATTTTGCCAGAGATCATTTTCAGGAGAAAGAATCCCGGGACTGCGGGAAAAAGGAGGACTGAAGCAGGATCCTGATCCCCTGTTATGGATTCCGGGAGACGGAACGGAATATCTGCAGTGATCCGGAAATCGAAGTGGTTGTAGGAAGTCACGAAGTGCAGGGAAAGATGGGAATGGGAACAGGCGTCCTCCTGAAGGGAAAGGCAGAGCTTCAGAAGGACGTTATTCCATTAAGCGGCGTTTATCAGATAATTGAGGAAAATCATACTGTCTGCGGCGTCCGCTTTTATTTTGATCTCTTCCGAAACAGGATTTTTGCAGGCACTGAAAAACCGGCGTGCCGTTTCGTCGCTTTTCAGGTCGCAGATTTCCGTGCTGCCAAGATGGATGTAAACAGGATTTTCACATCGGTCGACGAGCTCCATAAAAGCTTTCATATCCGGTATCCGGTTCAAATTAATTGTGCTGTACATGGCACGGCTCCTTTCTGAACATTTCTGAATGAACGTTTCAACTCTTGCTTTTGATATTATTATATGATTGAATGTGCCGTAAAAATATACTATAATAGCCATAAAATATAATTATAAAGACATAAAACGAAATCATATTATCATAAGATGGACATTGGAAGGGAGAAGCGTATGTCATTATTATTGCTGGACGAAAATCAGCAGGAAGAGGTAGCGTGGCTTACGCGTGAATATCCGTATGCTCTTCACATAACGGATCTGACAGATACCGTCGTTCCGTGGCATTGGCATGAGGAAGTGGAGTTTATCTATGCGGCAGGAGGAGACTTGGAAGTCACGACAGGCAACGCGTCGTATCTGCTCCGGCAGGGAGAAGCATTCTTTATCAATACGAACGTCCTGAATACCAAGCAGAAAACGAAAGATTCGGAACATACGGTGGAGTACTGCCACGTATTCCACCCGATCCTGCTTTCCGGGTATTTCAAGAGCGTCTATGAAGCACGTTATCTGAATCCGGTCCTCAAGGATCCGCGGATCGAAATCGTCCGCCTGACAGAGAAGACGGAGCCTGGACGTCAGGCGGTACGGAAGCTGAAGGAGCTGACGCGCCTGCAGGAGAAGGAGCACATGGAATTCCAGACACGGAATCTGCTTTCTGAAATCTGGCTGCTTCTGCTGCGTGAAATTCAGGAAAGTCCGGTCAGGAAACAGACAGTCAGCCTTCAGAACCAGGACCGGATCCGCTATATGATGACGTTTATTCATCAGCATTATACGGAGAAGCTCAGTCTGAAGCAGGTGGCGGACAGCGGAAGCGTAAGCGAGCGGGAATGCATGCGCTGCTTCCAGAAGAACCTGAATCGTTCGCCGTTCGAGTACATTATCGGATACCGTCTGGAGAAAGCGAAGGAATCCCTGCAGAATACAGACGGCACGGTAACGGAAATCGCGCTGCAGTGCGGGTTTACGAGCAGTGCCTACTTCGGAAAAGTGTTCCGGAAATACTTCGGCGTGACACCGGGCGATTACAGGAAGAGTGTCCGCGGAAAACCTGTGGAGTGTGCTGCTCATTTATGATACAATAAAAAAGTAAAAAAAAAGAATCCGAAGAGGAGGAAGAACATGGGCTTTTTGATTATTATCGTAATCCTTGCTGTCCTTTTTTTTGCGAATGTACGTATCGTGCCGCAGGCACACGCGTTTGTGATCGAGAGGCTGGGTTCCTACAAGACAACATGGTCGACGGGACTCCATCTGAAGGTGCCCTTCATCGAGCGGGTGGCACGTCAGGTAAGCCTGAAGGAACAGCTGCTTGACAGTCCGCCGCAGCCGGTCATCACGAAGGACAATACGACGATCATGATCGACTCGATCGTTTTTTACTATATTTTTGACGCCAAGCTCTACTGCTACGGCATCGAAAATCCGGTCCTGGGTCTTGCGAGCCTGACTACGACGACGATGCGGAATATCATCGGCGATCTGGAACTCGATGAGACGCTGACGTCGCGTGACGTGATCAATGCGAAGATGCAGCAGATCCTGGATGTGGCTACGGATCCGTGGGGAATCAAGGTTACCCGTGTCGAGGTCAAGAACATCGATCCGCCGGCGGAAATCAAGGCGCAGATGGAGAAGCAGATGGCGGCGGAGCGGAACCGAAGAGTGACGGTGCTGGAGGCCACGGCACACAGAGAGTCCGTCGTTTCCAGGGCAGAAGGCGACAAGCAGGCGAAGATCCTGGCGGCGGAAGCGGAGAGAGACGCGCAGGTCGCACTGGCGGAAGGACGAGCGAAGTCGATCGAGCTTGTTTATCAGGCAGAGGCGAACGGGATCGAGGCGCTGAAGAACGCCAAAATCAACGAGTCCGTTCTGAAGCTCAAGAGTCTGGAAGCATTGAAAACCGTTTCGGACGGGCGCGCGACGAAGATTTATATGCCGACGGATCTTTCCGGCATGATTTCCAGCCTCGGAGTCGTTTCCGAAGCGCTCGGAATCGGCGATGCAACGCCGATCGATACGAGTCCGAAGGAAGAGCCGGCACCTGCGGCTGATCCATGCTGCGAAGCAGGGAAATCGGCCGGCACGGTTGACAGCATCCAGACGGCGCAGTCAATTGACCGGCAGATCGGCAATACGATGAAGAAGACAGCGGAAGAATAAGAGAACCGGTCAGTCCCCGTATTTCAGTGTATAGCCGCTGTATTCCGGTAAAGCGTCGGTGATATCGGTGATTTCCATATTGTTGTCAGTCGTTCCTACAATTTTAATATTAAAATTCATCAGGCAGGCGAGCTTTTTCAGCCTGCCTTTTATAAATGCCCATTCCGTATCGGACGATTCGGAAAGATATTCCGCAAGAATGTCCTGCCCGGAGACCTTAAATGAATTGACATAGCATGGCCCAGGCAATATAATTCATGAAGAATCCGGAATCCCATGATCACGGTACGGGATTCCGGGTTCTTTTCCTATCACGATTCATGAAAGGAGTATTTGCCATGAACAAAAACAAAAGCAGGCAGGCGCAGCTGATCCGCGAGCTTGTCAAAACCTCAAGCGATGAACTGCAGGATGAAGAATTGATGCACATGCTGATTTCCGAGAAGGTTTCCGCCAACATCAATGAAGACGACGAGGCTACGCTCGGACAGCGTGCGGCAGACGGCGTCGCCAGATTCGCCGGTTCCTGGGCGTTCATTTTTTCCTTCCTGGCCGTGATGGTCTTGTGGATGATCGTCAATACACTTCTGGCTTCGAAAGCCTTCGACGGCTATCCCTTTATTCTGCTGAATCTTGTGCTTTCCTGCATCGCCGCGGTACAGGCGCCGCTGATCATGATGAGCCAGAACAGGCAGGAAGCCAAAGACCGTACACGTGCTGAAAACGATTATCACGTCAACTTAAAGAGCGAGCTGATCGTCGACGATCTGCACAGAAAGCTGGATGCTGTACTGGAGAATCAGAAACGGCTTACGAATGAAGTGAACGCATTAAAAGAAGAAATCTCGCATAACCGTTTTTAAAATTACGAAATCGTGATAAAATAAAAAAGGTTATAAATTTCATACACGGTTGAGGGAGAGAAATAATGCGTTGCGCGAATTGTGGCTGTGAATTGCCGGATGATGCTAAATTCTGCAGAAACTGCGGAGCGAAGGTAGAGAAAGAGGAACAGAAACAGAAACAGGAGGAAGGCAGGACGATCCTGCTGCGCTGCAAAGCGTGCGGAGGTACACTGAAAGCACAGGAAGGCAGCCCGGTACTGACGTGTCCTTACTGCGGATCCCAGGAGCTGATCGAGGAAAGTGATGACGTCGCGATCGCAAGGATCAAGAACAAAACATACGAAGATATCGAGCTTGCCAGAATAAAGCAGGAGAAGGAAGACGAGGAGCGCGCGGAAGACCAGAATGAACTGGCGGCCTTTAAGAAAAGCAAGCTGTGCAAAGCGATCGTTGTGTTTTTTGTCCTATGTCTCATATCGTGCCTGGGATTTCTGGGCTCCGGCAAGATTCTGGCGGGCCTGATAGCGGGCCTGCAGACAGCCTTGTTTGTATTTGCCTGGCTCATGGGCATGCAGGTCATAAAAGAAAAAAGAAAAAATTTCCGCGTTGTTCTTGCAGCGGCAGCGTTTGCGCTTATCATACCGGCGTCGCTGGCAGCAGGGAGGAACGTCGGTGTACATTACGGCACGTATGAATGGCCGTCGGACGGCATCAGTACCGTTCTTCCGCAGCCGCCGTCGAATAAGGGAGAAATCATTACGAACTCGGGAACGAGCTTTTATATCCATGTTTCCGATCTTACGAAGGCGCAGTATGATTCGTACGTAAAAGACTGTAAAACAAACGGTTTTACGGTCGACAGCAGTATGGACACGACAAGCTACGAGGCATACAACAAAGACGGATACAAGGTGAATTTGATTTATCTCAGCAGTGAGGATCAGCTGTCGATCAACCTTGACGCGCCGAAGGCGTTCAGTACGATCCAGTGGCCCACGACCGGCGCGGGAGCACTGCTTCCGGTGCCGAAATCAAATGTGGGAAGCTCGGAATGGGAATCATCGGACGGATTTACCGTTTATATCGGAAAAACGACGTCGGATGATTATAACGCATACGTGAACGCGTGCAAGGAAAAGGGCTTTAGCGTAGATTACCGGAAGGGAAATAATTATTTTTACGCGGACAATGCGGACGGATATCATCTGACGGTGAATTATGAAGGCAACCAGACGATGTATATCAACGTATATAAGCATACATCATAGCCGGTATACGCAGGAGACGGAAAATATGATACATGAGGAATACGTAAAAGCAGCGGAATACTGGAAGAAGAAGGACGCAGGCCATTCTTCCATGGATCGTGACAAAGCAGTCAGCGCGGCAGAATCGTATATCCGGGGAAACAATACGTGCGCACTCGCGACGGGAAGCGGATCATTCGTGCGGTGTACGCCGATCGAGTACGCGTATCACGACGGAGCGTTCTGGATGTTCTCGGAGGGCGGCTTGAAATTCCGTGCGCTGGAAGAGAACAAGAATGTCTGCCTCGCCATCTATGACAAGTACGACGGCTTTGGAAACCTGAAGGGGATGCAGGTGAGCGGGACCGCCGAAATCATCGAACCGTTCTCGCCCGAGTACATCGAGGCTGCGGAATTTAAGAAGATACCGGAAGAGGCGCTTCGGAAGCTGCCTGTGCCTATGAATCTCATCAAGGTAACACCGGTCAGGATCGATTTTTTAAATTCTGATTTTAAAAAAGAAGGCTTCGAAAGCAGACAGGAGATTCTGTTCTGAACTGCTGTCTGATGATATTCCTTTCTGTATCCGCGGGGGACTCCCACATAAAACAGGAAAAATTTTACTTTTTTATACAGCAGATATATGTTACAATAAAAATATTCAGTAACGGATACATATTGAAAAACAGACATAGAATGCGCTCAAAGGACCGTATATCCGTTTACTTAATTCAATTTATTGGCTTTTTACACCAATCATGTGACTGCGGACGTATCACATTCCATAATTACAGAGAAGAAGCAGGCAGAGCAACGAATCATCAAAAGGGGAGGAGTATTCTATGATACAATGTCCGAAATGCGGGAAAGTATGTGAGGACGGGACGAAATTCTGTCCGGACTGCGGAACGAAGCTCCCGGAACCGGTCACGCCGGAGCAGGACACAAATCAGTACACTTACGGTCAGCCCGGCGGGGAGCAGAATATGTACGGACAGCCGAACAGCGGACAGAATACGTATGGACAGCCGAATGACGGACAATATTCTTATCAGCAGTATTACGACCCGAATGCAGGTATGAATGCAGGCATGAATCCTGATAGGAACTCCGGCATGAACCCCGGCAGTATGCCGAACGGTTCTAACGGAAGCGTAACGGCCGCGCTTATCTGCGGCATTACATCCATACCGTGCGGCCTGATTCCGATCCTTGGTCTGACGCTTGGTATCCTTGGCATTGTTCTGGGCGTATCGGGCAAGAAGAAATGCGCAAAGAAGAATTTCGGCACGGCCGGCATGATCTGCGGGATCATTGGCATTATTGTCAGTGTGATCGTATGGATTGTCAGTTTTTCCGTAATTTTTTCCAGTATTTCAGAACCCGTCACAACGAATCAGCCATCGTCCGGCATTACAGCCGAAAGTCCGGACATAAACGACGGGAACAGCAGTTCCGGAAGTTCGGATAATTCCGGGAGTTCGTCAGGCGAAGCGTTTGACAGCAGATCGCTAACCTATATCAAGAAGATGCCCACGATCAGCCAGACGGTTCTGGTTGATGAGAACGGACTCAGGATAACGGCGACGGGCATTGAACAGGCAGATTACGGGGAAGGCGTCAGGATCGACCTGCTGATCGAGAATAACACGGCGAATGATCTGATTGTGAGCACGGAATCGATGTCGGTGAACAATTATATGATGGATGGCACCATGTATTCGTCGGTCGTGAGCGGCAAGAAGAGCAACGATTATCTTCTGCTTGACTGCACGGATCTGAACGCCAGCGAAATAACGAACATCGGGGAGATCGATATTGATTTTTACGTTATGGATTCAAACTCCTACGACAGTGTAATCCTTACCGCCGTTCCCCTTCAGACTTCGGATTATGCCGCGATGGATTCGAAGGCAATTTCTTCCGGACAGGAAATCCTGAATCAGGACGGCCTGCGGATCGTGGCGCTTCAGGCAGACTCAGATGATTACGATGTAAATGTGTATTATTACATTGAGAATACTATGGGAAGCGATATCACCATCAGTACGGAAGATACGTCCGTGAACGGCTACATGCTGGACGGGAGCATGTACACTACGATCAAGAATGGCAAGAAAGCAGTCACTGCCATGAAGATCAGTAAGGATGATCTGACCGCGAACAACATTACGTCGGTCGACGAGTTTGAAGTAACATTTGACGTAAGAGACAACAACACTTATGATGAATTGGGCACGATCGGACCGATCAAATTTACGATCAACGACAAAGACGAGTTTTAAAAACGTTTCCGGCAGGCATGCGGCAGATCCCGCATGCCTGTTTTTTTATGGCTTTTCGCTTCCCGCACTGTTTTTTCAGCGGAAAAGATCACTGCATTTGTAGTTTGCACTACTATAAAAGCACAAGCAGACTGTTCTACAATGTTAAAAAAGTATCGAAGGCAGATATATTTTGGAGGCGCATTATGAGAACGGACAGCAAGGCACTGGAAACAGAGAACGTAGGGAAGCTTCTTGCGGCTTATGCCGTCCCATCGATCATGAGCGGTCTCGTGACCTCTGTCTATAATATCGTCGATCAGATTTTTATCGGGAACAGCGTCGGCATGCTGGGAAATGCGGCGACGAACGTTGCGTTCCCGATCGTTACGCTTTGTACAGCAATTTCCATCATGAGCGGCGTTGGCTGTGCAGCCGGCTTTAATATGGCCGAGGGACACGGCGACAAAGAAGAAGCCGGGAAAATCGTCGGCAATACACTGGTCTTTATGGTTCTTATCGGCGCCGCGGTCATGACGGCCGTCCTGCTTTTTCTTTCGCCGATTCTGTGGCTGTTCGGAGCTACCGAAAATTCGTTCCCATATGCTGAAACGTATCTCGGAATTACCGCGATCGGGATTCCGTTTTCCATTTTTGGCTCCGGCGGCGGTCCGATCGTCCGGTCGGACGGAAGCCCGACGTATGCGCTGGTCAGTATCCTTTCAGGAGCTGTGCTGAACGTGGGACTCGACGCGCTTTTTATTTTTGGATTTGGCTGGGGGATCGCGGGTGCCGCCTGGGCAACAGTAATCGGTCAGGCTGTCACTGCCTTTTTGATCGGGAGACATTATTTCCATTTTCATACCGTGACCCTTGTCCGCGCATATTTCCGGCCGCGCCTGTCGTATATGGGAAAAGTGGCCGCACTCGGCTTCGGGCCGCTTGTCAATCATCTTTCTCTGTTTTTTGTCCAGATCATGCTGAATAATGCACTCCGGAAGTACGGAGCAGCGTCTGTGTATGGCAGTGACATTCCGCTCGCCTGTGTCGGTGTCATCACGAAGCTGAATACGATTTTCACGGCGATCGTGATCGGGATCGCGCAGGGCGTGCAGCCTGTCATCAGCCATAATTACGGTGCGGGCAATTACAAACGGGTCCGGGAAGCAGCCTTGAAAGCGATCGAGACCATGCTTGTGATTTCATTCGTGATATTCTTCTGCTGCCAGCTTTTCCCGCGCCAGCTCGTATCTGTCTTCGGAAAAGGGACGGAAGAATATTATCAGTTCGCGTCACGGTATCTGCGGATATTCATGATGCTGATCTGTGTAAACGGCCTGCAGATCACGGCCGGGAATATTTTTACCTCAGTCGGGAAACCGATGCGGAGCGCTTTTATATCTATTATACGTCAGATCGTTCTTTTGCCGGTTCTGATTGTTGTCCTGCCGATGCGGTTCGGAATCGACGGAATTTTGTACGCCGGGCCTGTCGCAGATGGTGTCTGCGTTGTGGTGGCACTGCTTTTGCTGCTGCAGGGTCAGAAGGAACTGGAAGCTTTAAGCGGAAATTGACTTTTTTATAACCATATCTTGTGTTACAATAAAAGTGTTAAACCGTAATTCTCATTCGGGGGATACCATGGGGAAGACTGATAACAGCGACAAGAACAGGAAAGGCTACACCGATTATCCGACGAGACTTCTGTATCTGCCCGGCGTTTCGGAGCGGATCGAGAAACTCGGCGCCTGCAGGCATTTTCCTAAGAATTACATTCTGCAGGAAGCAGGAGAAATACCGGCGTACTGCTATTTCGTTAAAAAAGGCCGCGTGATCGCGTTTGAATTTACGGTCGGCGGTGAGGAACGCGTGTATAACTACATGGAAGAGACATCCATCTTCATGGAAGCCATGGTCCTCCTTGATCAGCCGTCTCCCGTCTATTTTAAGACGACGGTTCCTTCCGATCTGATCTGTATCGAGAAGGAGAGTCTGCTCGCGGGAATGCATCAGGATCCTGAGCTTATGATGGATGTGCTTCGTTCTCTTTCTGATAAGTTTATGTCCTCGATGGATCAGCTTCGTCAGACAACGACGAAGAACGCTACCTGGAAATTGTGCAATCTGCTTCTGATTTTCGCAGACCGCTTCGGTGAACCGTACGACGGTAAGATCCTGATCCGTGAGAAGGTCAGTCAGCAGATGCTTTCCAATATGCTTGGAATCAATCGGATCACAACGGTGCGCATCATCAAGACACTGAAGAGCATGAATCTGATCGAGCAGGTGAACGGATACTACTGTATCCGGAATATTGAGAACTTAAAGAAATTTGAAAATGAAAGCACATCGGTATAGATTTGATGGACGTTAGCCGGACAGAAAGGAGCAGCATGAAAGGGATGATTTATCTTCTCAGACACGGAAGACCGCAGCTGCCGGGGGACGGGCGTCTCTGTATCGGTCGCGGAAGTGATCTGCATTTGTCTGAAACTGGAATAAAGGAAGCCGAGAAACTGCGGGACTGTTTCCCGGATCTGCGCAGAGTATACACGTCACCTCTTGCAAGGACTGTCGAAACCGCGCAGATCCTGGCGGACGGCAAAGCCGAGATCGTTACGCTGCCTGATCTGACGGAGATCGACGTAGGTGAGTGGGAAGGAATGAGTTTTGCCGATATACGCAGGCTGTACCCGGCGATATACAAGGAACGCGGCAGGGACTGGTCGATTCCGCCTGTCGGAGGGGAAAGTCTTGCAAGCGCGGCAGACAGAATGCAGAAAGCAGTTATGGAGCTTTCGCGGAACAGTGGGGAAGATGTTGTCGCCGTAACGAGCGACGGCGTGATCCGGGCGCTTCTCTGGCGTCTCCTGCACCTCGATACGCGTCACGATACGATGATCCAGCAGCCGTACGGAAGCCTGACCGCGATCCGATTTGAAAACGGAGCCCTCACTGTTACCTCATCGGGCAGACTGCCTGAAGATGTGCCTCCCGATGAAGAGATCGAAGAACTGTGGGATCTTTGTGCCGTTTCGCAGACCATGCGTGATCATGCGGTCGCTGTCTGCGATTTCTGTCTGGAACTGCGGGAACGTCTTCTGGAAAAGGGAATTATTCTGTCGTACGGAAGGCTGCGGACGGGAGCATTGCTTTATAATGTCCGTCAGAGAAGGAGGACAGTTCATACGTTCTTTTCGTCGAATCTGCTGCGTGAACGGGGATATCTGCCCATTGCATGTCTGATCGATCGGTGCGCGGCAGGAAGCTTCGGAGAAGAGATCGATGAAAGTCTTGTCTTATATCTCGCGGATAAGATGACATTTGAAACAGAGCGTGTTAAACTGGATGATAATACAGATCGGAGCCAGTTTAAACAGGCGCTTGAAATAAAAAATAAAATCGAAGGAATCATAGGAGAGATTTGAAATGAAACTGATAAGAACAGAAGACGCGGTAGGACAGATTTTATGTCATGACATTACACAGATCATTCCTGGTGTTACGAAGGATGCGGTTTTCCGGAAAGGTCACGTGATCACGGAGGAAGATATCCCGGTCTTGCTTTCCGTAGGCAAGGAGCATCTTTATATCTGGGAAAACAACGAAAATATGCTTCATGAAAATGACGCGGCTGAGATACTTCGTCAGATCTGCATGGGAAGCAATATGCATCCGACAGAGCCGAAAGAAGGAAAGATCAATCTGATCGCAGACTGCGACGGCCTGTATCTGGTCGACAGGAAGCGTTTAAATGAGATCAACCATCTTGGAGAAATGATGATCGCATCGCGTCACGGAGACTTCGCTGTGAAAAAAGGTGATCTGCTTGCAGGTACGCGTGTTATCCCGCTTGTCATCGAAAAAGACAAGATGGAGAGGGCAAAAGAAACGGCCGGCAAAGAGCCGCTTCTGAACGTTGTCCCCTTCAAGAAAAAGAAATACGGCCTCGTCACGACAGGGAGCGAAGTCTTCCATCACCGGATCGAGGACGCTTTTTCACCTGTCATTGAGAAGAAGATGGAGGAATTCGGAGCCGTCATGATGTTCCACGAAATCATGGACGATGACACGGACAAGATCACAGCGATGATCCGTTCCATGCTGGATCGCGGAGCGGATATGGTTCTCTGTACCGGCGGCATGAGTGTCGATCCGGATGACAGAACGCCGCTTGCCATCAAGAACAGCGGTGTAAATATTGTTACGTATGGTGCGCCCGTTCTGCCGGGGGCGATGTTCCTGCTTTCCTATACGGATGACGGAAGACCTGTTGTCGGCCTTCCAGGCTGTGCCATGTATGCGAAGCGGACCGTTTTCGATCTGATGCTTCCCCGCATGATGGCGGACGTTCCGATCAGCGCGGACGATGTTGCGGGATACGGAGAAGGCGGACTCTGCCTGAACTGTAAAGTATGTACCTTCCCGAACTGCGGATTCGGCAAATAGGCAGTACGTTGACCAGAAAAGGCGGCATAAGAACAGTGAACAATGACGGAAAACAATGGAAAATGACGGAAGACATGGTGAAAAACAAGCTGGATTCCATGCTTGCCGAAGAGAAAGTCAAGATCGGGGCTGATCCGGTCTATCATGTACTTGCAAATACGACGGCCATGCTGGATGCTTCCTATCATTCCGCAGGGATCGCGCGCCCCATGGCGCAGGTAAAGGCAGAAGCACTTGACATCATGCTTCGCACCGTCTCAGGCGACCAGGAGGAAATCTCCGATGATTATTTCCGCTCGCTTCTCGCGGAGGCGGTGAAACAATACCGTCCGCTTCCGGAAGATTTCGACGGAAAGCTGAATGAAGCAGCGTCGAAACGCCGTGAAAAAGCAGAGAAAATGACGGAAGAGGAGCGCATCGGGGAAGCCTTCGAAGCGTATCTTGGCACGCTGGAACTGGACGAAGACGGATGGCGCGCCTGGAACAGGAAGCGCGCGGAAGCAGCTGTCAAAGAAGATCATATTCTGGATGAAACGGCAGAACGCGAAGGAATTACCGTTTCCGACGAAGAATGCGGGAATGCCGTCCGGGAAATCGCAGAACAGTGCGGTACGACATGCGAAGCCGTACTGGAAGCGATCGATCCGGAGAGGATCAAACTGCGGATCAGAAGAGATAAAGCAAGAAAGCTGATAAAGGAATAATCTATTTCTTTACCGGATATGTTTCACAGGAAAATGGACTGTGCCATGGCACAGTCCATTTTTCTGCGATAGCATAAACCAAACGAAAAGAATTATATTTTTTTTTAACCTGTTTGTTTTCGGTATCCTGTAATAACCATTCAGAATTGTCTTTTCCAGCCTGTGAAGGAATCCGGAATCATGCAGCATGGCTGCACCATTACGAATTCGAGGTCATAAGGCGGGAAGGCCTTTGTGCCCTGACATTCGCGCAGCTTCGCCGCTGTTTCTGCACGATGCGATGGCTGCAGAATACTGTCTGAAGCGGGCTTTCAACGACTGACCGATATATGCAAGTCCAAAAGCCCGCTGAGTTTATTCTGCAGCCATCAAAAAGCGAGTGCAGAAACAGCAGAAGCAAGCGAGTCAGGGCACAAAGGCCTTCCCGCCTTATGACCGTCACATTCGCAACAACAACCATCTGCAGCCTACAAATTCCCAGCCTGCGAGTGATTCGCCGGAATATGCAGTATCTTCATCGTCAGCGGAACTCCCGTTGAAAGTCCCACATTCGCACAGAAATAAATGATCAGCAGCGCAAGCGGATACGTATGTGCCCATGCCGACCAGAAAAATGCCTGGAATCCCTGTACATTATGGAGTCCCCACCAGGTCATGAAAATACTCATGACGACCGACATGATCAAAGACAGGACCACGGTCGTAAGCAGCTGGCGCGGAAACGTATTTGGCTTTGCGCCGCATTTGGCCGCGAATTTATCACCGAGCGGAGCAATCGGAAAGATCGTTACAAGCGCGTAGCTGATGATCATGGAAACGCCGAGTCCCGAGAAAAATTCACCTGCCGTGATATGACCTGTCGTAAAAATTGGAAACATGTAGCTCATTACAGCACAGATTACAAATGATACCCATACATTCAGAACCAGATCAAACTTTGTTACCTTCATTGTATGAAGTCCTCCTCTTCTCATTCCTCATCTGTCAGGATGTTGTTATTTATTTATCATTATACGAGGAGACATAGGTAAAAGAAGTGGTCCAGCCCACACATGTAACAAATCTGCAGAGGATAGTATGAACTACTGCTGTAGCACAGGCAACTTGTTCGCGTGAAAAGGAACCGTATAATTAAATTATTAACAAAGCGATGGAGCAATCCGTAACATCAGAAAATGCCGTGCCGGTTTCAGGCCGTGCAGAATAAACAAGGAGGATAAGAAAATGCCATTGCCGAAATTTGAGTACGTTGCTGCTCACAGTATCGAAGAAGCAGCCAACATGGCAGCCGAGATGGGCAGCAAATGCCTTGTCATGGCGGGCGGTACCGATGTGATCCCACTCCTGAAGGATCGTGTGGCCACACCGGAATTTATTTTGGATTTAAAGACAATACCGGGACTTGACAGACTGGATTTCGTTCCGGGAGAAGGACTGAAGATCGGTGCGCTTACAAAGCTGCGCGCCATTGAAACGTCAGACATTGTGAAAAAGGAAATGCCGGCAGTGGCCGATGCCGCGCATTACGTAGCTTCTACACAGATCCGCTGCAAGGGAACGATGGCAGGCAACATCTGCAATGCTTCTCCTTCTGCGGATACTCCGCCGATTCTGATCGCGATGAACGCAGTTGTAAAAACGGCGCGCAAGAACGGAACGGGACGTACGATCCCGATCGGAGAATTTTTCAAGGGTGTCAAGAAAACGAATCTGGACGCGGAAGAGGGCGAGCTTCTGACCGAGATCGATATCCCGGAGCTTCAGTCAGGAGAGGGATCCGCCTATTACAAGCACGCGGTCCGCAAGGCAATGGACCTGGCGATTATCGGTGTTGCAAGCTGGGTAAAAATGGACGGACGGAAGATCGCAGACTGCAGGATCGCAGTCGGCGGCGCGGCAATTACGCCTGTTCGTGCAAAGAGCGCGGAAGCGATGCTGATCGGACAGGAATTCTCCGACGAGCTGCTGGAAAAAGCGGCGGAAGCAACAGCAAATGATATTAAGCCGATTTCGGATGTCCGTGCTTCTGCTGAATACCGTACCGATATGGTCCGTGTTTTCACGAAGCGTTCATTCAAACAAGCAATCGAAACGATCAAAGCATAGGAAAGGAGGAAGAGTCATGAAAAGAGTCATCAAGTTTACGCTGAACGGTGAAGAGACGGAATGTTATGTACAGGATAATCTTACGATGCTGGACTTCCTCCGCAAGGACCTGCATCTTACCGGAACGAAGCGGGGATGTGAGGAGGGCGAATGCGGTGCCTGCACGATCCTGCTTGACGGGAAACCGGTTACTTCGTGTATGATGCTCGCGGCAGAAGCAGACGGTCATGATATCGTTACGATCGAAGGAATCATGAAGGACGGTCAGCTTCACCCGGTACAGAAGGAATTTATCGATAAATGGGCACTCCAGTGTGGATTCTGCACACCGGGCATGGTTCTTTCAGCCGTAGCGCTGCTGAATGAAAATCCGGATCCGACAGAATATGAGATCCGGGACGCGATCGCCGGAAATCTCTGCCGCTGCACAGGCTATGCCAAGATCGTCGAAGCGATCAGTTCTGCGGCAGAAGTGATCAGAAAGGAGAGATAGCGCCATGGCAATGACATCAAAAGAGTATTATAAAGAGATCGAGAAGGTCTACAAGAAGCCGGAGGATTATGAGCTTGCCGGCAAGGGCAATGCATACGTCCGCATCGATGCGGAAGCAAAGGTTACAGGCCGTGCCATTTACACGGATGACGTTGATCTTCCCGGCATGTATTACTGCAAGCTGGTCCGCAGTCCGTATGCGCATGCGAAGATCAAAGGAATTGATTTCACGGAAGCATGGAAGGTTCCCGGGGTAAAAGGTGTCCTGACCGGAAAAGATTTCCCGGAAGGTCATAATCTTGGAAATCCGGAGGCATTCAAGGAACTTGCCGACAAGGAGCCGCTCTGCCGTGACGAGGTCCGGATGTACGGCGATGAGGTAGCGGCAGTCTGCGCTACATCGGAAGAAGCAGCGGATGAGGCGGCAAGAGTTGTCAAGGTCGATTATGAGGTTCTTCCGGCTGTGCTCGATGCATTTGAAGCTATGAAAGAGGACGCGCCGGCTGTTCATTATGCCGGTACAAACAACATTTCCATGTTCACGACGATGCAGGGCGGGGATCCGGACAAAGCATTCGCGGAAGCCGACTACACCGACAAATATTATTATCAGACGCAGCAGATGGTCCACTGTGCACTGGAGCCTCACGGGGCGACGGCCAAGTATGAGAACGGAGAATGGACGATCTGGACCACGACACAGGGTGCGTATGTATCACGTTACTGGATCGCATGGGGACTCGGCGTTTCGGAAAGTGCCGTCCGTGTAATCAAGCCTGCAATGGGCGGCGGCTTCGGCGGGAAGCTGGATGTTTTCGCGCACGAGCTCTGTCCGGCAAAATTTGCCCAGATGACGGGCCACCCCTGCAAATGCATCCTGAAGCGTGACGAGGTCTTCCTCGGAACACGTACGCGTCATCCAATCGCGTTTGAGATCGAGACGGCTTTTACAAAAGAAGGAAAGCTCCTTGCAAAGCGCTGCAAGCATGTGCTTGACGGCGGTGCGTACGGCGGATCCGGAATCGCAGCGAATGCGCTGTCTCTGATCTGCGCGACGTTCCCGTACAAGGTAGAAAATATCGATATGACAGCACGCCGTCCGTATACGAACAAGCCGGCTGCCGGCGCAATGAGAGGATATTCCGCGTGCCAGGTACATTTTGCACATGACGTACATATGGATGAAGCTGCGGATGCACTCGGAATCGATCCGCTGAAGCTTCGTCAGATCAACGCGATTACACCGTATTATACAGGACCGACAGGCCTGCAGTTTACAACATGCGCGTTTAACGAAACACTGGAAAAAGTCGCGGAAGCGATCCACTGGGATGACCGTGACAAACAGCCGGAAGGTACAGGTATCGGTATTGCAGGTTCCGGATTTATGTCAGGTACCGGCTTCCCTGTCCTTGTAACGCCGCATTACTGCTCGGCTTCGACGATGGTACGTCTGAACCGTGAAGGGTATGCAACCGTATTTACCGGCGCGAATGATATCGGACAAGGCTGCGATACCGTTATGACGATGATCGTGGCGGAAGAGCTGGGACTTCGCATGGATGAAGTGAAATGTGTCCAGGCCGATACGACGCTGACACCGTGGGATGCCGGTTCGTTCGGCTCACGTGTTACATTCCTTGCAGGCAACAGCACACGCCGTGCCGTCGGTGATGCAAAGCTTAAGCTTTTGACACACTGGGCAGGAGAATGGGACTGCAAGCCGGAAGACATCACGATGAAGGATCACCGCGTCTTCGTCAAGGGAGACCCGGAGAAGAATATTTCCTTCAACGAAGCATGCTACGGCTATGAAGAGAAGAACTTCGGACGCTGCGTAGCAGGCGTCGGTTCGTTTGCGCATGAAGGGGACAAGGACATCTATGTAAAGAACCGCGGAAATTACGCACCGGCGTATTCCTTCTCATCGTCGGGTGCTAAGGTAAAGATTGATCTGGAAACAGGCGACATCAATGTGCAGGATTTCGTGTTTGCGCATGACTGCGGCAGACCGCTGAATATTCGTGCTGTGGAAGGTCAGATCGAAGGGTCGGTTCTTTTAGGCCTTGGATTTACATGCTTTGAAAAGTGCCAGTACGACAAGAACGGCAAACATCTGAACCCGACGTTCCGTGATTACCGTTTCCCGACGGCGCTTGATATGCCGCACATTACCAGTATTATCTGCGGGAACCCGGATCCCGACGGCCCGATGGGCGCGAAGGAAGCAGGCGAAGGCTCTACGGCACCGGTAGGACCGGCTATCGCGAATGCGATCGCCCGTGCGACCGGAATTAAGTTCCACAGTCTGCCGATCGATCCGGAAAATATCTGGAGAGCGCTGAAGCAGAAGAAAGAAACCGGTGTAAATCATTACGGTGACGAAGGCCTTGCGGAGAAATTCGCATCGATGCCGGATGTGAAGCCGATGCGGCCGAATGTGAAATAATAAAATCCGGCTGTGACATTCCGGCGGATCATGAAGTATAATCATACGGAGAGGAAGGCATTACTGCTTTCCTCTCCGCAATGTTTATCTGCGGAGCTGCATTGTCGTTCTGCAGGGGAGGAGTGTTTTGCGTGGAACTGCTGAATCAAATCCAGGAAGTCGAAGAGCTGGCGCGGGACGTCCTTGTCCTGTCGCGGAACATGCTGCTGCTGCATCTGCGTTTTATGGATGCGGCGCTGATCCAGTTTATCCCTTCCGACAGCAGTATTACGGATGAGATCGCGACGGACGGAAGAACGCTCTTTTTTAATCCCGGCCATATTCTGCGTTCGTACAAAAGCTCGCGGGCTGTCATTGCCCGTGACTATCTGCATGCGACGCTGCACTGTGTTTTCCGTCATCTTTTCGTAAGCAGCAGGATTAATACGAAATTGTGGGATCTTTCCTGCGATATCGCGGTGGAGAGCATGATCGATGACTTCGGGCTTCCCGTTCTGGACTGTCCGCGTGCCAGGCTGCAGGCGGAGATGCTTTCGCGGCTGCGGGAAGAGGTACGCCCGCTGACGGCCGAAAAGCTGTACCGCTGCTTCAAGGATCAGGAAATGGCGCCGGGAGAATATGAACAGCTGCGAATGAATTTTTATGCGGATGATCACCGTCTCTGGTATCTCGATGAGAAGACAGACGGCAGCGGCAGTCCGGACGGCGATTCCGACAATGAGGATGAAAAGGATCAGGGAAGAGATATTCCGGAGGAACGGCCGGGCAGCGATACGGAAGAGAAACCGGACGAAGGCGGAAACGCCGGGACGGTACATCAGGGCGGAGATGACAGCGAAGGAAGCCCGGACGAGAGCGGCAGCGGAAAGGGCAGCGATCAGGAAGAGGATTCAAGCCTTTCGAAGGAAGCATGCAAAGCGAAGTGGAAGGAAATCAGCGAACGGATCCAGGTCGATCTTGATACGACTTCCCGTACATGGGGACAATCTGCCGGCGATATGATCCAGGAGCTCCGCGAGGTTAACCGGGAACGGTACGATTACACGGAATTTCTGCAGCGGTTTATGGTTATAGGAGAAAACGTCGAAATCAACGACGACGATTTCGATCCGATCTTTTATACATATGGGTTAAGCTTATACGGAAACATGCCGCTGGTGGAACCGCTCGAGTTCCGCGAGGTCAGGAAGATACGGGAATTTGTGATCGCAATCGATACGTCGGAGTCTGTTTCCGGCGAGATCGTACAGAAATTCGTGAACAAAACGTATAATATCCTGAAGCAGAGCCAGAATTTTTTTACAAAGACGAATATCCATATCATCCAGTGCGGCGCCGCAGTGACCGAGGACGCGAAGATTACGTGCCAGGATGATTTTGACGAATATATGGACCGGATGGAGCTGCACGGCTTCGGCGGGACGGACTTCCGCCCTGTCTTTGAATACGTGGATGCGCTTATCCGGGAACACGAATTTACAAATTTCAAAGGTCTGATCTATTTTACGGATGGGTTCGGTACATTTCCGGCTGACAAGCCGGATTATGACGCGGCTTTCGTTTTCCTGGACGAAGCAAGAGAAATACCGGATCTGCCTGTATGGGCGATCAAGCTGATGCTGACGGAAGAAGAAATCGAATTGTTTTAACGAGAAGCGGGAACGGCGGATGAGTGATTTTAGAATAGAAAACAATCGAATCCTTGCTTATACCGGGACGAGTCATTACCCGGAAATACCAGAGGAAGCGGAAGAAATCGGGGAAGGCGCCTTCAAGGACTGCCGCGAGCTGTACGAAGTGACGATCCCGCCGAATGTGAAGCGGATCGGGAACTCTGCGTTTGAGTGGTGCGTGAATCTGAAGAACGTGACCGGCGCAGAAGGACTTCTTCATATCGGACGCGACGTTTTCAACGGAACGCCGTTTTATAAGTATTACTGTGAAAACGAGACGGACTGGAAAGAGAATTTTCTGATCCTGGGGAAATGCCTGATAAAAGGACGCCGGAACATCAATACGGCTGCCATACCGGACGGGATCCTTCAGATCGCTTCCGATGCTTTTTCCGGCTGTGTCCTTCTCCGGAATGTGACGATCCCGGACACGGTTCTGGAGATCGGCTGGCGCGCTTTTTCCGAATGTACGGGGATTTTCAGCATTACGGTGCCCGGTAATGTGAAGACGGTCGGCTGGCGCGCCTTCAAGGGATGTACGCGTCTGAAGAGCATTACAATGTGCGAAGGCACGGAAACGATCGAGGGCGGTGCTTTTTCCGGCTGCCGGTTTCTGGAGCACATCGTGGTCCCGGAAAGCGTCACGCATCTCGGAAGCTGGACGTTCTTCGCGTGTACGAACCTCCTGAGCGTAAAGCTTGGGGATGCGATAAAAGAAATCGGGGAATGGACATTTTCCGGCTGCGACAATCTTTCCTCCGTGAACATACCAAAGAGCTGCGTTTCAGTCGGCGCGGATGCGTTTTTTGAAAACATCAATCTTACGGAGCTGGTGCTGCCGGACGGCCTTTTGAAGATCTCAAAGAGAGCGTTTGCCGGCTGCCGCTATGTAAGAAAGCTGACGCTGCCCGCATGCCTGCGCGAAATCGAGGAAGAAGCGTTTGCCGGCTGCTGGGCTGTAAAGGAGCTCGTCATTCCGGGCAACCTTGGAACCGTACCGGATCACGCTTTTTACGGATGTGACGGGCTGGAGAAGCTTGCTGTCGGGGACGGCGTCACATCGATCGGCAGGGAAGCCTTCGCCGAATGCGCCAGACTCTCCGATGTTACGGTGCCGCCGACGGTCACGCGGATCGGGGCGGGAGCGTTTCACGGATGCAGCGCGCTGCTTTCCGGGGATTTTATCATGATCGGGAAAGTCGTATACGGATATCAGGGAGACGCAGAACGCATGTGTGTGCCGGAGGACGCGGAGGAAATCGCGTCCGGAGCGTTCGCGGACCGGCCGGATCTGCGAAATGCAGTCATACCGCTGCATATCCGGAAAATCGGAAACGGCGCGTTTGAAGGCTGCGGCGAGCTCCTTTCCGTTACGGCGCCCGGGTTTAAGCCGGACTTTTTTGAAGAGGGTAAACTCCGGTTCGCCGCGGTGATGGGCTTTCTCTGCCACGACGGGGAATATCCGCCGGACACGGCTGCCTGTTACCGGAAGGCTGCGGCTGCCTGTCTGAAAGAGGCGGCAGAGACATCGATTGAGCTGTCGCTGGAGGCCCCGCTTCTGTACATGACACGGACGGCCATGCTGGATGATGAAATATACGGCATTTTGCTGGAAGAATCACAGAAAAAACAGCGCATGGGGATCGTAGCCATGCTGCTGAATTATAAAAAAAATGAGCTTGCGGAGCAAGATCCGCTGGCGTCACTTCGTCTTGACTGACAAGGAGAGCTTATGAACATTAAAGAAGCGAAGGAACAGATCAAAAATGCGATGACGGCGTATTTTACGAAAGATGAATTCGGGTACTGCCGCATTCCTGTCGAGAAGCAGCGGCCGGTTTTTCTGATCGGCCCTCCCGGCATCGGCAAGACTGCGATCATGGAGCAGGTTGCGTCGGAACTGAATGTCGGCCTCGTTTCGTATTCCATGACGCACCATACACGGCAGAGCGCCCTCGGGCTTCCCTTCATTGTTCACAAGGAATACGAGGGGGAGGAATACGAGGTATCGGAATATACGATGAGTGAAATCATCGGTTCGGTATACGATCTGATGCGGGATACAGGCCTGAAGGAGGGGATCTTGTTTCTGGACGAGATCAACTGTGTTTCCGAAACGCTGGCGCCGTGCATGCTGCAGTTCCTGCAGTACAAGGTGTTCGGACAGCATCGTGTTCCGGACGGGTGGATCGTCGTTACGGCCGGAAATCCGCCGGAATATAATAAATCCGTACGGGATTTCGATATCGTGACATGGGACAGGCTGAAACGGATCGACGTCGAGCCGGACTATGATGTCTGGAAAGAGTACGCGTACAAGACAGGCGTCCACGCATCGATCATGACGTATCTGGCCGCCAGAAAGAAAGATTTCTATCGTGTGGAAAGCACGGTCGACGGAAAGAGCTTTGTAACGGCGAGAGGCTGGGACGATTTGTCCGAGATGATCTGTCTGTACGAAGAAAACGGTCTTACGGTCGACGGAAAGCTGATCGGTCAGTATCTGCAGAATAAAAAAATCGCGCGTGACTTCGCCATTTATTATGACCTTTACAATAAATACCGCAGTGATTACAAGATCGAAACGATTCTGCAGGGCAACGCGTCGGATACGATTCGTTTCCGCGCGGAAAATGCGAAGTTTGACGAACGGCTCTCACTTCTCGGCATCCTGCTTGACGCGGTCACGGCAAAGCTTCGTTCCGTGATCGAAAAAGAAGAGGTTTTGTCGCTGCTTAAGGATGAGCTGAAGGAAATCCGCAGCCGGATCGAGGAAAACCAGGCGACGGCGGCAGAAGAGATCACGAATCATACAGCGTCTCTGGAGGAGAAGATGGAAAAAGGCTGCCGTGCTTCTTCCCTGTCGCAGAAAGACAGAACGAAAATGATGCGCGCCGCGGCATTCCTGGAAGAATGCCGCGTAAAGATCCTGAAAGAGGAAAGCGGAAGCGGCCGGAACGGATGGGACTGCCTTCGTTCGTCCTATGAAGAGGAGTTCGAAAAGCTTAAGGAACAGGCGGAGGAAGGAAAGAAAGAGCTGGACAATGTATTTGTCTTCTGCGAGAAATCATTTGGAGAAGGACAGGAGATTCTGCTGCTGGTAACGGAGCTGACGGCGAATTACTACAGTGCCCGTTTTGTCGGTCACTATGGCTGCGGCAAATATTTCGAACATAACAAGGAACTGCAGTTTTATGAACGGCAGCAGGATATCATAGCACGGATGGATCAGCTGGAAACGGAGGTTTTGCAATGAATATCGAAACGAAGCTTTATTATCTGAACGGAAGCGTAAAAGGGGAAGGTCTCTGGAAGGTATACGAGGCGGAGATGGCTTCCGAAATGTTCGGCGAAGACCGTGAAGCGGGAGACCGCTTCCTCGAAACGACGGATCTTCGTAAGAAGGAGGCCGCGGTCTTGTCGTCGGAGCTTTCAGCTCAGAGCAAGATGGACCGTCAGAAGATCCAGAACGATTTCTGGACAGCCCAGATCCGTGTCGCGCTGCCGGTCATCGAGGAGGAACGCTGCTGTTACATTGCGGCACAGTATGGGAGACTGGAAGGCATTCTCGGTGTCGACTACTGGGACGCGGACACAGAGGAATACCGCGTACTGTGGAATTACGGGAAAAGTGCATTGATCAACGAAGAGAAGCACGACGCGATCGAATGTCAGGGAGCGCCGATCACGGATCCGTATGAGCTCGATATCGAAACGCTTCATCATCTCGGATATTTTCAGAAGCGTCTCGTAATGCTTGGGACATACAGCTTTACACCGTTTTACAGCATGACGGAGAGCGACCGGGAGCGGTTTGATGTTCTGGCGGCGGTGGCCGGAAAGCTCAGTCACCATGTCGCGGCGAAAGCAGCGGATTTCGCGAAGCTTCTCGACGGACATGACGCTTTTATGGACCGATGACCATGCGTCTGCCTGTTTTTTAAAAGACGCGGACGGAGCCGCTGCTGCGGATCGTGCATTCGTGAACGGATCCCTGCCCGAATACCCGCTCCAGCTCCGAACAGTAGACGCGGGAAAGGGATGACGGGACAAAGGCCTGGATCGTGCCGGCAAAGCCGCCGCCGTGGACACGGCATGCGCCTTCGTCTCCGAGTACCCGTTCGCTTATCGCGAGTGCCAGGCAGATTCCCTGATGCGAGGGATCCGTGACCGAATAACAATTCTGGTTATAACGATAAGAGCTGTCGCCGGACGCACGCTCTGATTGCAGAAAGGTTTTTAAATCTCCTTTTTGCAGGGCATCGCGGGCCGCCTGGACTCGTATGTTTTCCGTAAAGAAATGGTATGCGCGCAGGAGCGCACGGTCACCGATTTTAGCACGAAGTGCCGGGAGAGTTTCCTGAAATTCCGGAAAACGGACGTCACGGAGGGACCGCTTTCCAAGTATCTCGGCCACACGATGTGTTTCGGCTGTGACGGCAGCATAGTCGTCGGTCAAATCAGCGTGGCTTCCGCCGGTATCGGTAAGAAACAGCCGGTATTCTCCGAATGAGCACGAAAGAGATTCCACCGCAGGATTCTGCAGATCCTTGAAGTCCATGAAGAGGAGGCCGCCGGCTGCGCACGTAAGCTGGTCCATCAGCCCACAGGGCTTTCCGAAGAATTTATTTTCGGCGACGCAGGCGATCCGGGCAGCGTGAAAGGCATCGATCGTTCCGTCATTGTACAAATGGCTGATGATGGTCACGATCAGTGTCTCGAAAGCGGCCGAAGAGCTGAGCCCGAGGCCGGCCGGGACATTGCTTGAAATTACGGCGTCGAAGCCGCCGGTCCGATAACCGCTCTGCCGGCATTCCCAAAGGACGCCGGCGGCAAGTGACTCGGATGTGGCCGGTGCGGCGCAGCCCGGTTTGATACCGGCAATATCGAAAATAATTTCATCATAACCGTCTGACTTGATCCGGACGGTGGAATCATCCCGCGGCGCGGCAGCAGCGATCGTATCGAGGCTGATCGCGCCCGCGAGAACAAGGCCATGATTGTAATCCGTATGGTTCCCGCAGATTTCTGTTCTTCCCGGGGAACTGACGGCGAGGACACTGCGGTCTTTGCCATACCGTTCTTCAAAATTTTCAAGCAGCGACCGGTAACGGGCAGGAGCGTTATGGATTCTTCCGTACATGGAAATAAATTTCTTCTCCGATTCTTCGCATTCCAACACATTATAAATATTCTGAAGCTTCATTTTTCTTTTTCCTTCCGCAATTCCATAAAATTCAGCCGTTACAGAAATTTTCCTTTTTTCAGATCGATCCGGATCGATGCATCGCCGGATTTCAGAAGCAAGAGATTTCCTTCTTTTTCTGCCCGGATCAAGGTGGATGCGGGTTCTTTGGCAGATTCCTCATGACGCGCCAGAAGCAGTCTGGTATCCGGGCCGTATTCTGCCTCATCGTCCGAAGTGAAGACGAGGGAACCGCGTATATGGTTGATGAAGGATAGTACTTCTTTCTGAGATTCTGTGAGACTTGTGCCTTCCCGGAGAATGAAGACGTCCGGGTCGCAGCAGAAAGCGCGTCCGTTCAAGGGAAAGCGGAACGCACTGTTCAGTATGGAAAGCTTCGTAGAAGCATGTTCCCGGTGGAGCATACGGAAATACCATTTGTTCTGCCAGTCCAGTGTCACGTCTGTGCCGATCCGGCAGTAGTCCGCAACGCCGAAAACAGACGCGAGAGGTACTCCGCAGGCAAGAATTTCCTTATCTCCGGCGAGTTCCCGCAGAAAATTCATGGCCGCGTTCATCTCCATGCCGCGTGTACGTCCGTGTCCGGGCAGTATGGCGGCAGCATAGAGAAAGTCCAGTTTTACAAGGTCGTAATTCCATTCATGAAGCACAGTACGAAGGACAAGCGCGATGTAATCCAGAACGTCCTGTTTCGAAAGATCGAGCGCGTAGGAACCGCTCCAGTTATGACCGGCTTTGACAGGCTGACCGTCAGGTCCGCAAAGCAGCCAGTCCGGATGAGTACGGTACAAATCCGAATCCGTTTCACAGACAAACGGCGCCAGCCACAGACCGGCGCGCATTCCTTTCTCGTGGATCCGGCGGGCTGCTTCTGCCATCCCGTCCGGAAATTTGGCCGAATCCGGCGTAAGCCAGTCCCCGACCGCTGTTTCGAAGCCATCGTCGATCTGAAAAATATCCATGCCGGCGTCCGAAGCAGATTCGAGACTCTTTTGAATTTTAACGCTGTCGATATTCTGATAATACCGGTACCAGCTCGTATATCCGCGGACGGAACCGTTTCTGCGGGGACGGATGTGAAGCGCGGAAAACCATGCGTCATAAACGTCGCTTTCGGAACCGGTGTAAATGCGGATATCCAGCAATACAAACGGTTTTGAAACAACGAGCCCTTCCAGATCGCGCGTGAATGTAATTTTGCCGTCTGCCGTGTCAAACTCGACTGCGGTAAAAGCTTCCGCCTCCGCGGCAGATCCATACAGCGTGTATGCTTCTCCGCACCGGATAACTGCGTAACTCCAGCCGTGGAAGACGCCGCGCTTAAAAGGACCAGGATAAATATCCTCGTCGCCGTACGATGCGAGGGCCAGATTTTCCCGGATGCGGCGCGGCAGATGTGCGATGCTGTGCTGCCGGTCTTTTTTGCAAAGCTCGTACGTGTCGGTCCATGACTGCCATCCGTTCAGCAGAAACCGTTCGTTATCGGCAAAAACGCGGTCAAATACCAGCCGGAACGAAAGATCACGAAGTTCGCACGACGGCGTCACGCGGACACAGATTCGTTCCTTTGTGATATCGGCCGACAGGAGAACATTTCCGTCACGGTATTCTCCTTCCGAAAAACCGCGGGTGAAGGTTTCTCCGCCCGCGGTATAATGAAATTTAATCTTTGGCATTTTCTTCTGCCTTCTCCTCGTGCCGGATGATCTTTGAGTAAACGAGCTTCTCATTGTAGCCAAGCAGTGCAATTCCGCCTATAAGACAGAAGACGGCGGCGATCACGGCAGAGAGACGGTATCCCATGCCGTTTCGGCCGATCAGCGCAACGGTCGTGAAGATCAGCATGGCGACAGACTGTCCGAGCTTAAAGGCAAACGTACGTGCCGCATAGAACATTCCTTCCCGGTTTTCCCCGGTTTCCAGACTGTCATATTCGGAAATATCGGCCACGATCGCCTGCGGCAGAATGCCGAGAATCGCCATGGGGATCGCGGCGAGCACGGAGATCAGGACGCCCCAGATCATTCCGCTGATGCCCATCGTTCCGCAGAAGGCTGTAAGCAGAAATACTGCGGAAAAGAAGAAAAAGGCAAACAGTACGAGCTTCCGTTTCCCCGTCTTTCTGGAGAGAATATTTACCGGCGCATAGAAGATAAGTGACGTAATCGTCATGATGGCAAAAAGCAGGAACGTCATTCCGGAATCCAGCTTCATAAGCGAGGTGATGTAGAAGGGAAGCCCCGTCTGGAAGATCGTAAGGGCGATCCAGTACAGCACATCAGACTTGACAAAGGACTGGAACTGTTTGTTCCGGAACGTCTTGATGAGAGATTTGAATGCGGTCGTCTTGACAGGTACGGAGTTGTCGTAATCCTTTTCCTTGATGGCAAAAGCCGGCACCAGCATGAACACGACGGCAATGGCGCTTAAAATGGCGATCGTAATACGGCGAGATCCGACGTATCCAAACGATGACTCGAAGCTCGCGGCAATATTGGGCAGCAGATACGCGGACGCTGTTCCAAGAAAATACGTGATCGATATAAAGGTGGAGAGGTTGACGCGGTCCTTCTGCGTACGGCCGAGCACCGGAATCAGCGCGTTAAACGGTGTGCAGTACAGCGTCAGAAACAGGTAGAACAGCAGGGAGCAGATCAGCAGGCAGAAGGAATTGACCTTGCTGACGCCGTTCACAGGGCTCATGAACATGAGGACTGTCACGATACCGAGCGGTACGGCCGCGCCGCGCAGGAAGGGGATCCGCCTGCCAAGCTTATGCGTGCAGCGGTCCGAGAGCGAGGCCACCCAAGGATCGGTGACCGCGTCGAAAATACGCCCGACGGCGGCAATGAGGCCGATCACGGTAACGCCAAGGAAAATGGCACCCTGCGGAATAAAAAGCATCTGACCGGCGGCAACGGTTTCCTCATTCGGCTGATAGAAAAACACGAGCCAGTTGACGATGATCCCGGACAGCATGGACCAGCCGAGCTGTCCGACCGCGAAAATCCAAAGAACCTTGTTTGTTACCTTCTTCATACATATTCCCTCCGAATCAGCTTAAATAGTTCATGATCATCTCAAGCGCCATCGAAAGCTCCGATTTCTGCCGTCCTTCACTGTCGATCAGAAGAACCGCGCCGACGGTGAATTTCAGGCAGAGCGAAAGCAAAAGATGCGTCGAAGTAAAATAAAATGTTTCAAAATCAGGCAGTTCCCTCACAGAACCATCGGAGCGTCCGCATTTGTACGATTCAAGGAAGATCGGATAAAAGGACAGCACGGCGTCTTCGTAGCTCTTCAGGGAAGCAGGGTCGATCTTCTCACGGAGCATCATCGTATCAAAATCGTGGATAAATGTTAAAAAGCCGCGCTGTTCCTCATACAGCCGCAGAAATACACCGAACAGCACACGCAGCTGTTCCAGGCCGGTAATCCGGTCAAAATCCTTTGTATTCTGTTCGAATAAAGGAATGATATCCTGCCACAGCCGTTCCCCGACGGCAATTGTAAGAACGGTTTTCGTTCCGAAATAGCGATACAGGGACGCGACTCCAAGACTGCAGGCGTCTGCAATATCCGTCATTTTCACATTTTCAAGTCCGCGTTCCAGAAAAAGATTCGCCGCGGTCAGTACGACTTCCTCCCGCCGTTTCTTCTTCTCTTTCTGAACATGTTTTCGATATTCCACTTGACAACCCGCCTCCGTGGTGATAGTTTATATATCAAGATGATAGATAGTCTATCATGTAAAGAAAAAATTGTCAATACCCTTCGGAGGGAGACATGAGAAATGAAATCTTCGGGAACATGATCCCGGCAGGTACAAAGAAGAAGGCACAGGCTAAGAATGAGAAGTATGCAAAGCGGTTCGGTGATGACTGCAGCAAGCCGTATCATCTGAAGACAGAACGAAACCCAACTATCGGTGAATCGCTCGGAGTTTATAATATGGCGGAGAGCAGCGAGCCGCTCACATCGCTTCCGGACAAGCCGGTCATCATCGGCAACATCCGCATGGGCTTCGGTCATTACCGAATTTCCATGGCAATGGCGTCCGCCGCGAAAGCGCTTGGATATACACCGCTCTGGCTCGATCTGAACAGCTTTTCCGATACGACAATGGGCAAACTGATCGCGAGCCAGAATGAGCTTTATTCAAAAGGATCACGCTGGAGCGAGAAGTCGCGTCTCTTTAATCATTTTGTCTGGGAACCGCTCAACAGCGAAGGATTCCGGAAGCTGACCTATCATGTCGGAGATCTGGCAAATGCAGACCTGATGACGCGGGTATTTCAGGATATCCCGAAGGATACGCCGTATCTCGCGACGCATGCGTGGCCGGCGCAGGCCGCAGTCGCAGCCGGAATGACACATGTCGTAAACGCGGTGCCGGACAACTGGCCGATGGCGCTTCATCTTTCACCGGGAAGTATCCATACGGTTCAGACCCATTCCGCCTGGCTTGGCTACAAAGCGCTGCGCGGTATGGACAAGCACCGTATCCTGCGCCCGATCCCGGAAGGAAAGATCGTTTATACAGGACGGTACGTTGACCACGAATTGCTGTCAAACCTCGAAGAGGATACCGGCCGGCGAATGGCGCGCATTGACGGCCGTGAACCGCTCCGCTTCCTGCTTTCCGTAGGCGGCGCCGGTGCGCAGCGGGAGCTTTTTGCCATGATGATCCACCGTCTTCTTCCGTATGTGAAAAAGAACCGCGCCGTTCTTCTCCTGAATGTCGGCGATCACAGAAGAGTCTGGGAGGAATTGAAAACAGAAATACCTGAGCTGAACCATGCTGTCTGCCATTTCGACGACTTCACGGAAACGACAGCCTTTGCCGCGTCGCTCGATACAGCTTCGCCGGAAGGAGTGCATGTTTTCTGTCATTCGGATATTTTTGCCGCGGTATATTCATCCAATCTGCTGATGCGCGGCACCGACGTCCTGATGACAAAGCCAAGCGAATTTTCGTTCTATCCGGTGCCGAAGCTGTTGATCCGCCGCGTAGGCGGGCATGAAGCGTGGGGAGCGATCGCTTCCGCGGAAATGGGTGACGGAACGTATGAACTTCGGACTGCCGCGGAGATCGGCGGCATGATCGACCTGATGATCCATGAAAAGGACGTGCTGACGGAAATGAACGAAGCCATCCTCTGTGCCGCGCGTGCAGGCGAGTATGACGGAGCGTATAAGGCGGTGAAACTGGCAGTACAGGAGAAATAAGGTAAGAGTGAGTTAAGAATAGAGAGAGAAACGGGGCTGCGGAATGAAGATCAGCCCCGTTTTGTTCCGAATTTCGATAAAACAATAAGTTTAAGGAATGCAATCCTTAAAAATATTGAATTATGAATATTTCAGGAGTATAATACAAATAGATACTGAAAGTGGGGTGTATCATGAATCATCGTATTGAACGGAAGGAATATCTGAACTGGCTTATACGCTGGCGGGAAAAGCAGATCATCAAGGTAGTCTCCGGCGTACGAAGAAGCGGGAAATCAACGTTGTTCGATATTTACCGGGATTATCTGATACAAAACGGTGTCAGTCAGGATCAGTTTATTATGCTGAATTTTGAGGATGTAGAACTGGAGTCACTGACAGATTACCGCTCATTATACAGCTATATTACGAAAAAGCTTCTGCCGGACAGGATGAATTATATCTTTCTGGATGAGGTACAGCATGTTGCGGCATTTGAAAAGGCAGTTGACAGTCTGTTCCTGAGACAAAACTGTGATGTTTACATCACTGGTTCAAACGGATATTTCCTTTCCAGTGATCTTGCCACGCTGCTTTCAGGAAGATATGTGGAGCTGAAAATGCTGCCGCTTTCTTTTCGGGAGTTCACCGGCGGTCTGGAACAAACGGAATATCAACCAATTACAAACAGGGAGAAATTCAGCAGATATTTGGAATACAGTTCATTCCCATACGTTCTTCGATTTGAACTGAACAAACAGGAGACAAGGGAATATTTACAGAGCTTGTATAATACCGTGCTTTTGAATGATATCGTCGCACGAAAGAAGATAAACAATGTAGAACAGTTAAAAAAAGTGACACGTTTCATGTTTCATAATATCGGGAACAAAACATCTGCCCTTAAAATTTCCAATACGCTGAAATCTTCCGGCGAGAGCGTTGATCAGAAAACGGCCGACAAATATATAGACGGACTTACCGAGAGTCTGCTGCTGTATGAAGCCAGACGGTATAATATCAAGGGAAAACAGCATCTCGTGACACATCCTAAATATTACGCTGTAGATATTGGACTGCGTAATATACTTGTGCCAGGCAATGACAGTGACATTGGGCATATACTGGAGAACGTCGTATATCTGGAACTGATACGGCGCGGGTATGAAGTATATGTCGGAGAAACGGATTCCGGTGAAGTGGATTTCGTGACAAAGAGCGGAAACGGCATTGAATATTATCAGGTCGCGGCAACAACGATGGAGGAGACTACGCTTATGCGGGAACTTGCGCCGCTGAAAAGAATTACAGATAACTATCCCAAAACACTTCTTACTCTGGATGACATATTCGGTACAGCGGACTATGAGGGCGTTAGGAAAAGGAATGTGCTGGACTGGCTGCTTGAATGAGAGGGGTCTGGTGAACTTGCATAAAAATTCGGACACATCCTTGTCAATGTGCTGATTTTCGTTTTAACCTTGCCGCAGCTTCTGTGCGATTTCCAAGCAGGCTCGCTTCATATCCATAATAATAAAGAATGCTTTTTAAACATTGAAAGACAAAGGAATTCGAGACATCCAGCATATCAGCAGTTATAGTTCGACATTTTCAATCAAAGCATCTTCCGGGCCAAGAAGGTTTTCGGTAAAATCAATAGTAGGCATAAGGCATCGTCCCCTATGCCTATTCTTTTTTATCTTATCAAATCTGTAATTAAGAACCGTTTTTATATCATCCAGATTGGAATAATAAGATTATTTCTGTCAATTGCACTGAATTGGTCGGCCATACAGAGAATCGCACCGGTACCGAGCTTGAGCGGAGACTTGTCGATCACACGGAATGTGCGGACAAGACGCTTATCCGGTGAGGTGGTTTTCTTGATTTCAATGGGATAAAGCGTTCCGTCGCTTTCCAGAATCACATCGATCTCCCGTGCATCCCGGTCTCTGTAATAGTGAAGGTACGGTTCGAGCCCTGCGTTCTGATAGCTTTTCATCATTTCCGATACGGCAAAATTCTCAAGCAGCGCGCCGCTCATAGCTCCGTTCAGAGCGACTTCCGGCGATGACCATTTTGTGAGATAGCAGACAAGGCCAGTATCATAAAAGTAAAGCTTCGGCGTTTTAATGGTACGTTTCAGCACATTGTTGGAATATGGATACAGCAGGAATACAAGACCGAGTGCTTCCAGAATATTGAGCCAGCTTTTGCATGTATTCAGGTCAATATCTGTGTCGTCGGCAATTGCCTTGTAGTTGATAAGCTGGGAAGTACGTGCTGCCGCAGCAGTTATAAATCGGATAAATTTCAGAGCATCTACGGCAGCGGAAAGTTCACGGACATCACGTTCTACATACGTTGACAGATAAGAAGAATAAAAGAGCACGCGTTCTTTTCCTGTTCGCTCGATCAATCCAGGCATACAGCCTTTCCAGAGACGAGCAAACAGATCCGGAGTATCAAGCGGCTGGATTTTCCTGCCTTGTTCGGAAAGGATATCAAAATCTGTGGTGAAGGGAAGCGCTTCGGCGCCTGTGATTTCCCGCTGTGACAGAGGGGACATATGGAGCAGTGCCGCACGGCCGGCAAGCGACTCCTGTACACCCTGCATCAGCCGGAAGAGCTGTGAACCGGTAAGCCAGAAATCGCCCGGTTTCATATGCTCATCTGCGTAAATTTTGATATATGTAAAAAGCTCCGGAGCGTATTGCACCTCATCGATCAGGACAGGCGGTTTATGGATCTGCAGGAACATTTTAGGATCCGTTTTGGCCAGTTCACGCAAATTTAAATCATCGAGGGATACGTATTCGCGGTTCCGATTTTCACGTCTTGAAAGTTCTTTGAGCATCGTTGTTTTACCGGCTTGTCTTGGACCGGTGAGCAGCAGTACGGGCCATGATCTGCTGATTTCCGTTACCTGCTCTTCCAGGTGCCTTGTGATATATTTCATGAGATACCTCATTTCTATTTATTAATCCAGCCTTTTATTATCACCTATATTATAGTATCCGGACAGGAATAATGCAATTAAAAATTCGGCAGATATTATAAAATTTATAATATCTGCCGAAAAAATACCGGTATTACACATGGAAATTAATTGGTAATGGAACAAGACAATTCCTGTCTATTCGTGTTTCATAATAACACTATTACAATAATCAATTTTAAAAAAAGTACATTCAATAGTATACTGATGGGAGTTATGAACATGAGATTGCAGGCACAAGGTGGATATATGAAAAGCAAGTATTTTATGAAACGTATTGTAATCGCGGTCCCGACTTTTTTCGGCATTACGATTCTTGTATATTTTCTGGCATCTCTTGCGCCCGGAAGTCCCCTTGACGCTTTTATGAAGGACCCGAGGATTACGGCGGATGAACTTGCAAGGCTGAAAATTTCTCTGGGGCTGGATAAGCCTGTATACGTTCAGTACTGGAATTGGCTGTGCAATCTGCTTCACGGGAATCTGGGCTATTCCTTTTCGGGGCAGCGGCCGGTCTTCAATATAATAAAAGAGCGGATCGGAGCGACTGCTTTGCTGGCAGCCAGCTCGATCGTGCTGTCGCTGGTTATTTCCGTTCCTCTCGGGGTCCTGGCCGCGTCTAAGCCAAAATCAAAACGGGATTACGGAAGCAGTATCCTTTCGATGCTGATGATGGCTACGCCGAATTTCTTTATCGGACTGATTTTGATTTATTTTATTTCCGTAAAGATGAAACTGCTGCCATCCAGCGGCATGTATGACGCAAACGGCACGAAAAATGTCTTTATGCTGCTTCGTCATATGATTCTGCCGTGTCTTGTCCTTTCCTTTCAGCAGATCGGGAACTGGGTCCGGCATATGCGAAGCGGATTGCTGGAGGTATTGACGGAGGATTATATCAGAACGGCACGCGCAAAGGGACTCAGCAAATGGAAAGTGATCTGGAAGCACGGATTTAAGAATGCATTTATTCCGGTCCTTACGGTTATCGGGATGTCGGTGCCGACATTGATCGGCGGTGCGGTCGTGACAGAGCAGCTGTTTGGCTGGCAGGGACTTGGATCGCTGATGATTTCGGCGATCAATGCCCGGGATTATCCTGTCATTATGGGTACGACCGTCGTGATTTCGGTAATTATTTTACTGGTGAATATTCTGACGGATATTGCATACGGATGCCTTGATCCCAGAATTACATATAAATAGCGGAGCAGTTATGGAAAAAGAAGTAAGAAGCTCATATTTTAAAGAGTCCTTTGCAAGACTGAAAACACATAAGCTTGCCATGGCCGGGTTGGTCGTTTTATCGGCTGAGATTCTCATCGCTGTATTTTTACCGTTTATACTGCCGCTGGATCCGTACAGTACGGACATGGGAGCCTTTTCCTCGGGCATCGGTGTCGGCGGCCATATTCTGGGAACCGATACGATAGGACGCGATATTTTTTCAAGACTGATATTCGGCGGCCGGGTTTCGTTGTTTGTCGGCTTTTTTTCAACGGCAGTCAGTCTGCTGATCGGCGTTCCGCTGGGGCTTATCGCGGGATTTGTGCGCGGCGCGGCGGAAGCTGTGATTATGCAGATCACGGATATTTTCATGTCGTTTCCTGCCATTATATTAATTATGGCAGCCGTGGCGATTGTCGGACCGTCTGTCTGGTCGGTATCGATCATTATCGGACTTCTTGGTTGGACGCAGTTTGCGCGGATCGTGTATTCGAAGGTCCTGTCGGTGGCCCAGATGGATTATATCGAAAGTGCAAGGGCAATCGGAACGGGCAGACTGTCGATCATCATGAAGTATATTCTGCCGAATTCGGCGGCGCCGATCCTGATCACGTCGACATACAGCATCGCAAATGCCATATTAACGGAATCAGCCTTGAGTTTCCTGGGAATGGGCGTGCAGCCTCCGGCGGCAAGCTGGGGAAATATGGTATACGAGGCACAGTCAATTGCCATACTGTCTTCAAAACCGTGGATCTGGGTGCCGGCAGGGATGGCTATTGTCATAGCAGTATTAAGCATTAATTTTCTGGGCGACGGAATGCGTGACGCATTGGACCCGAAAATTAATATATAAAAAACAGGAGGGATAGAATGAAAAAAGCAATAACAAAATTGTTGGCGATGGGACTTTCCGCGGCAATGCTTTGTACAGCATGCGGCGGCTCAGCTGCCGAAAAAAGCAGTGATACGGCTTCGGAAAGTCAGGACAAAACAGTAACGGTCGCGATGCCGAGCGCATGGGGGGATTTATTCCCGATGGGTGAGGCGACTTACTATGACAACATTATTTTCAATCAGGTGTATGATCCTCTGGTACTGCAGAACGGAGACGGTTCGTTTACCGGTATGCTCGCGGATTCCTGGAAGATGAATGATAAGTCGGATGAAATAACGTTTGAATTAAATAAGGACGCAAAGTGGCAGGACGGAGAAGATTTTACCGCTGCGGATGTTGTGGCCTCACTGCAGATGTATTCGGATCCGAATGTTACCGCAGCCAGCAGATACAGACTGGAGTACATTGACGGCTGTGATGATTCCGGAATGGAAACCGGCGACAACTCGATCGCAGTCAAGGCAAACGGCGACGATGAAGTTGTTATGAAGCTGAAGCAGCCCACATATGTCGATACGGTCCTCGCAGATCTTGCCAATGTCTGTATCGTAGCACAGCATAAAATCAAAGATCTGACATCCGAACAGATCAACAGTGCGGAAACATGGGCGAAACCGATGGGTACCGGTGCATTTGTTTATTCCGATGCAGTCGACGGTGAAAGAATGGAGTTCACGGCAAATAAGAATTACTACAAGGGAACGCCGGATATCGACAAGCTGGTCGTCCGCGTCGTGGAATCCGATAATATGCTGTCCGGACTCATGAACGGAGAAATCGATACGGTTCTTTACGGCGGCATTCCCCTTGATGACTGGTCCATGGCAAAGCAGCAGAGCAATCTTACGTGTCAGTCACTTCCGAGTACGAATTACCAGATGCTGATCATCAACAGCTCGAAGTCTTATATGACACAGGAAGTTAGACAGGCTATTAATATGGCGATCGACAGAGATGCACTTGTAAATAACCTCCTTCAGGGAGAAGGAGAAACGATTTCCACTCCGATCAGTTCATTAAGCGCCTATTACGATAAAGATGCGAAAATCGAATACAATCCTGACAAGGCGAAATCCATGCTGGAAGAAGCCGGATTCCCGTTTGACCAGACCTTGACGTTCTCTGTTCCGACAGGAAATAACGTACGTATTAAAGCAGCAACGATGATAGCGGAGAATTTGAAGGCTGTTGGAATCCAGACCGAAATCCAGCAAGCTGATTTTTCAACGGTTATGAGTACGCTGAAAAGCGGATCCGAGGATCTTGGCATTGTCGGCTCAGGCGGAACGATGAATCCAGCCGAAAGCCTCGAAATGCTGACCGGAACCTTTAATTTAAGCAAACTTCCGGATGACAATGAGCCGGCTCAGATCCTGAAAAAGGCAAATTCAGCGCTTACCGATCAGGAACGCCAGCCGCTTTTTAAACAATTCCAGGAAAAGATGGTCGAGGTCGATCCGTATGCGTATCTGTTTACAACGAACAGTCTTGTTGCGTACAATAACCGGCTTGGTAATGTTAAACCGGAAAACTTCGGTACATTTAACTGGCAAATATACAGCTGGACTGTAAAATAGTCTATAAGAATAAGGAACCGGATGAAACCATTACTCTCTGTAACGGATCTGTCGGTACAATTTAAAAACAAGAATAAAATGCTCACGGCAGTCGACAGGCTCAGCTTTGACGTTCAAAAAGGTGAGATACTGGGGATCGTGGGTGAATCCGGCTGCGGAAAAAGTGCGGCGGCACTCGCGATTGTACGTCTCCTTCCGGAAAACGCAAGAATTTCGGGAGGAGACGTCCTGCTGGACGGCAAAAATATTTCCGCCATTTCGGAAAAAGAGATGTGTGAAATACGCGGGAATGAAATCGCCATGATTTTTCAGGATCCTATGACGGCGCTGAACCCCACCATGACCATCGGAAAACAGATGATCGAGCCATTTATGATCCATCGGAAGATGAGCAGAGAAGAAGCGTGGGAATCAGCAGTCAGTATGCTGAGAGAAACAGGGATCGCCGCACCGGAAAAAAGAATGCTGGAATATCCTCATCAAATGTCTGGCGGTATGCTTCAGCGGATCGTGATTGCCATGGCCTTATCGTGCCGACCGAAGCTTTTGATCGCAGACGAACCGACGACGGCGCTTGATGTTACGATCCAGGCGCAGATTCTCGATTTGATGCGAAAGCTGCGGGAAGAGTTCGGAACATCGATCATTCTGATCACGCATGATATGGGAGTAGTGGCGGAAACAGCGGATTCCGTGATGGTTCTGTACGCAGGACAAAATGTGGAATACAGTGATGTAAAATCCATATTCCGGCATCCCGAGCATCCGTATACGAAAGCCCTCAGTCATTCCATACCCAAAATTCATGAACCGATAAAAAAGCTGGCAGTCATACCCGGCATGGTGCCGATGCTGGACGAAATGCCGGACGGCTGCCGCTTTGCACCTAGATGTGAAAACGTTATGGCAGTATGCAGAACAGAACCGCCGGAAATGTACCGCACGGAAAACGGGAAAGCGAGGTGCTTCCTCTGCAAAACGGAAAACAAGCATGATGAGTGAAAAAATAATCATCCGTACCGACGGATTAAAGACTTATTTTACGGAAAAGAATAATATTTTTACAGGACGGACCTCCGTCGTAAAAGCAGTGGATGATGTCAGTCTGTCGATCCGGGAAGGGGAATCGTTAGGACTGGTCGGGGAATCCGGCTGCGGGAAATCGACGTTCGGACGCACGATTTTAAATCTGATTCCGGCTGCAGCGGGAAAGGTTTATTTTCGGGATGAAAACCTGCTGGAAATTTCGAATAAAAGGATGCATGAGATGCGGAAAAAGCTGCAGCTGATTTTCCAGGATCCGTACAGTTCGCTGAATCCGCGCATGACGGTGCGGGAATCCATTGAAGCGCCGCTTAAGGTTTATCATACAGACAAACGTGTCATGAGCGGTAAAGTATCTTCTATGATGCGGGATGTCGGGCTGAATGAAAGGTATCTGGACCGGTTTCCGCATGAGTTTTCCGGCGGACAGCGTCAGAGAATTGTGATCGCGAGGGCGCTGATACTGGAACCGGAGTTTGTTGTGTGTGACGAGCCTGTTTCGGCACTTGATGTTTCAGTCCGTGCGCAGGTATTGAATCTGATGCGGGATCTGCAGATCCGGAAAAAGCTTACGTACTTATTTATTTCTCACGATTTAAGCGTAGTAAAATATATCAGTGATCGGGTCGCGGTGATGTATCTGGGAGAAATCATCGAACTTGCAGATACAGAAGAAATATTCCGGAATCCGCTGCATCCATATACGGAAGCTTTGATATCGGCGATTCCTGTTCCTGACGTGGATTCGGAACGAACACGCATTCATCTTCAGGGCGATGTGCCGGATGTATATAATATGTCGGCTGGATGCAAATTCCATACGCGGTGTCCGCACTGCAGCGAACGGTGCCGGTCAGAGAAACCGCTGCTGCAGGAAATATCGGACGGGCATTTCGCTGCCTGCCACAAATGGAATAAGGCAGCCGGAACACCTGCCGCCTCATAAAATCCAGTCTCTTACCGGGACTGGATTTTCCATATATCCCTGTTATATTCGTTTACGGTCCGGTCCGATGAGAAGAACCCCGCATTTGCGATATTGTTCAGCATTTTTGCGGCCCATGCTTCGCTTGAACGTGTGTCGGAAAGAGCGGCCGCCTTTGTTTCACAGTACGATTCGAAATCCGGAAACGTCATGAAATAATCTTTTCGGATCAGTTCCTTCTGAAGCCGTTCGAGCGATGTCCTGTCGCCGGCTTTCCGCATGGATGCGCCGGTCAGAAAATCGACGGAATCGGCGATTCGTTTATCCTTCTCATACCACTCGGAAGCGTGGTAATCATTTTGACGGTAGCGGGCAATGACTTCATCGCTGCTTTCTCCGAATGTGTAGATGTTGTTTTCTCCGACAAGCCGGGCAATTTCGACGTTCGCGCCGTCCATTGTCCCAAGCGTCACGGCTCCGTTCAGCATCAGCTTCATATTGCTTGTGCCGCTTGCTTCTTTTGAGGCAAGGCTGATCTGCTCGGATATGTCACAGGCAGGAATCATCTTTTCCGCGGCCGTTACATTGTAGTTTTCGATCATGACGATCCGCAGCCATTTGCTGACGGCCGGGTCTTTTTCGATGATCTCCTGCATACAGAGAATCGCGTGGATAATATCCTTTGCGATCGTATAGGCCGGCGCGGCTTTTGCACCGAAGAAAACGGTCACGGGTACGGCCGGCGTTTTCCCTGCTTTGATTTCCTGGTATTCACGGATCAGCCACAGAAGGTTCAGCTGCTGGCGTTTATATTCATGAAGCCGTTTGGCCTGCATGTCGAAGACAGAGGATCCGTCGACGGTGATGTGCTCTTTCGTACGGACCCACCTTGTCAGGTTCTTTTTGTTTTCGGCTTTAACCGCAAGGAGCCGGCTTAAAAATGCACGGTCGTTTTCGAAGGCGAGCAGTTTCGAAAGCTCGTCCGCATTCGTTTTCCACTCTTCACCGATCGCGTCTGTGATGAGAGATGTAAGGGCCGGATTGCACGATATCAGCCATCGCCGGAACGAAACGCCGTTTGTCTTGTTGTTGAACCGTTCCGGATACAGATCATAGAAACTGCGGAGTTCACTTTTCTCCAGAATCTCGGTATGGAGCGCGGCGACGCCGTTTACGGAATGCGAGTAATGAATATCGATGTGTGCCATGTGGATATTTTCGTCCTTGTCGATGATGCGGACGGACGGGTCGCTGCAGGAAGCGCGGACACGTTCATCCAGCATTTCAATGACGGGAATGAGCTGCGGGACAGCTGTTTCGATAAACGAACGGGGCCATGTCTCAAGGGCTTCCGCGAGAATCGTATGGTTCGTATACGCACAGACGGAGGAAACGATCGACACGGATTCGTCCTGTGCGATGCCGTGTTCCGTCAGAAGACGGATCAGCTCCGGCACGATCATCGTCGGATGTGTGTCATTGATCTGGATGGCCGCGTAGTCGGCCAGATCGTGGAGATTGCTGCCTCGATTCATACACTCCTCGAGAATCATCTGAGCCGCATTGCTGACCATGAAATATTCCTGGTAGACGCGCAGAAGCCGGCCGTCGCCGTCACTGTCGTCAGGGTACAGGAAGAGCGTCAGATTTCTGGCAATATCGGTTTTGTCAAAACGAATTCCCTCTTTGATGATCGTTTCGTCCGTACCGTCGCAGTCAAAAAGACGGAGGCGGCAGTTTTTGCTGTTGTATCCGGTAACGGTGATTTCATACATGGTCGAAGTGACGGAAAAACCGCCGAAATTCACGGTATAATGGCGGTCACAGCGCTTCATCCAGCTTTCTTTTCCCCAGGTAAGCCATGTGTCCGGCGTTTCATACTGCTTCCTGCCGGCAAATACTTGTTTAAAAAGGCCGCAGTGGTACGCAAGTCCGACTCCTTCGGCCGGAATGCCTGTCGTCGCGCAGCTGTCAAGAAAACAGGCGGCCAGACGGCCGAGACCGCCGTTCCCGAGGGAAGGCTCGTTTTCCAGTTCCTCAAGGGAGGTCAGTGATTTGCCGGCGCCGCACAGTTCTTTCTTGACGGAATCGTACAGCCCGAGGTTGATCAGATTGTTGCTCAGCAGTTTTCCGATCAGGAATTCCGCCGAGATATAGTAAAGCTTCTTCTTCCCTTCGTGGCAGGAGCGCTCCGCGGCGGCGTCCCTGACCATCGCAAGGGCGGCGTTGTACAGCTCAAGATCGGTACATTCGGACAGCGGTTTTTCCAGATAAGACTGCAGACAGTATGTTTTCATAAGAATCCCTCCGGTGTGGTTTGATCCGATACGTTCTGAAAGACACGATACTATTTTTTTGAGAGAATATCTTGCAGTATATGAGTGAATTATTGTACAATCCTATTAAATACTATGCAGTACACCGGACGGAGTGAACGAAATGGACATTGAGAGCTATGCGCAGTACAGGGAAACTAAGGTGCATGAACAGCCGGGCTTTGCGTACAACACATATCTGTGTACGATCCCGGACGATTTTGAAAAGGTTCCGCTTCACTGGCATGATCAGTTTGAACTGATTTATATCAAAAAAGGAAAAGCACTGGTTTCGGTCGATCTGACGACGTATGAGGTCGGCGAGGGCGGCATTGCGGTCGTGCTTCCCGGACAGCTTCACGCGATCGAACGGACGCGCGGCGGCAGGATCGAATACGAGAATATCATCTTTTCTGTGTCGATGCTGGAATCATCGGATGCAGACTGGTGCCGGCAGGAGTTCTTTGAACCGCTGAAGGGAGGCCGGCTTCGCTTTCCTGTCATCCTGCAGCCGGGTACCCCCGTGCACAGGCGTGCATCTGCCTGTATCGATTCCGCCGACGCGGCGTGTGAAAAGAAAAATACCGGGTATCCGCTTGCGGTCAAAGGAGAGATGCTCGTCTTTTTTTCAGTCCTTTATGAATACCGGGTATCGTCCGATGCGGAGCCGAACGTGCATGACGCGGACACGATGAAGAAGATTCTTTCGTGGGTGCGGGAGCATTTTACTGAGAAAATGTCTGTTGCGGACGCGGCTGCGGCTTCCGGATACAGCTCCTCGTACTTTATGCGCTTTTTTAAAGAGAATACGGGACAGACGTTCTGCGGCTATCTGATCGACTATCGTCTATCATCCGCGGCGCGCCTCCTTCAAGAGACGAACGAAACGATCGCGGCCGCCGCGCTGGAATGCGGATTTGAGAATATCTCGTATTTCTGCCGGTCGTTTAAGAAAAAATACGGGATGACGCCGCGGGAAGCAAGGAAAATCCGATGAAACGATCGAAAAAACAAATGGATATATAGAGATTAAATATTTGATTCGGCAAGAATTTACTGATAAGGTTATATTGTACGAAATAGGAAAACAGAGATGAGTACATGAATATTAGTCTGAATACAGCACGGTATTTTATTGATATTGTGGATGAGAGAAGTTTTACAAAAGCGGCCGAGAAGAATTTTGTTGCCCAGACTTCCCTGAGCCATGCGGTCGCTAAATTGGAAAGAGAGTTGAATACGCAGCTTCTGATACGTTCGCCGGGCAATGTTACGGTGACGGAAACGGGGGCTGTTTTTCTGTCGGCCTGCCGGGATATACTTGCTGTGTATCAGGATATGTCAGATAAGATAAATTTTTTGGAAACGAAGAAAAAAGAAGTACAGATTGGGTTTATTGACATTTATGAATGTATCGATTTTAAAAGGCTTCAGGAAGAGATAAAACTCAAATTTCCGGGTTTTTCTTTCAAATGGGTCGACAGATACAGTGTCGGCAGTGACGAAGATCTGGATATTGTGATTGGCTACACGTATGAAAAAAAGCCGCGTTTTCAGAATCATCAAAGAATTTTTCAAATAGAAGGAAACAGAATCTCATTATTGGTGTCACGTGACAACGCGCTTTCCGGGAAAAGTCATGTTTCCCTGCAGGATTTAAACGGACAGACGCTGCTTCTGCTGCTGCGGAACCGGTACATTCAGGAAGACGCGTTCAGAAAGTTTTTATACCAGAAGTACTTTAAAGAGACCGACTGCCGTATTCGTTTTGTATACTCCGCCATGGAGCGAAGAACGCTGGCAGAATGCAACAAAGGAGTGGCTATTTTTGAGCGTGATCTTTTTAAACACGATGCGTCAAGCTGCAAAATCCTGGATATAGATGACGCGTATCCGGTTTCTTATGTTGCAGCATTTAAAGAGGAGCCAATGGAATCTGCCGTAAAACTGATCGAGGATTTTTTTTCACCCTGACATGAATTTAATTCATATCAGGGTGTTTTTCTTATGTTATACACAGGAAAAAGTTCATGATACGATAAAAACAAATTATTCGACAGGAGATAAGATCATGAAATATTCATCATTAGCAGTACACGGAGGAAGAAAAGAAAACAATGCGGCGATCAGGGGGGTGAATTATCCCATATACCTGTCGTCCACATTTGTTCAGGACGCAATAGGCGATTACGGAGAATTTGTATACAGCCGTTCAAACAATCCGACACGAAATAATGTCGAACAGCTTGTTGCACAGCTGGATGATGCATCACATGGTTTTGCAATGGCCAGCGGCATGGCAGCGACAGCACTCGTGTTTTCGCTGCTGAAGCCGGGAGACAAGGTCTTGATCAACAGCAATGTATACGGCGGTACATGGAATTACGTTTCGCATGTTTTTGAAGAAAGAAAGATAACGTTCGAAGTCATAACCGATTTCAATACGTATGATTTCAGCAAGATCTCGCCGGAAACAAAGATGGTTTTCCTTGAAACACCGTCGAATCCGCTGCTTTACGTGACAGACATTGAAAAAGTATGCAGAGAAGCTCATAAAAAGGGATTGCTTTGTGTGGTAGACAATACGTTTATGACCTCGTTTCTCCAGAAGCCGCTGAAGCTGGGGGCAGATATTGTTGTGTATTCCGCCACGAAATATTACGCGGGTCATTCAGATATTCTGGCCGGTGCAGTCGTTACGAATGACGATAAATTATATGACACTTTGAAATTTCACCAGAAAATACTGGGAGGCATCCTAAGTCCGTTTGATTCATTCCTGCTTGCAAGAGGTATTAAAACGCTGCCGGTCAGAATGGAACGGTCACAGGAAAACGCTCAGAAAATCACGGAATACCTTGAAGAAAACGATGCGGCCGACAAAGTATACTACCCGGGGCTTCCGTCTAATGCAGGCTATGAGCTGCAGAAAAAACAGGCGGCGGGAAGCGGTGCCGTTTTTTCGATGGTACTGAACGAAGCGTATGATATCGTTAAATTCTGCAGTTCCCTGAAAATTTTCGATCTGGCCGTGAGTCTCGGCGGTGTGGAATCACTCGTATGTCACCCTGCAACGATGACACATGAATCCTATTCGAAAGAACTGCAGAAAGAAATCGGCATCACGGGAGGACTTTTGCGGTTCGCGGTCGGCGTCGAGGATGTTTCGGATCTGATCGAGGATATTGATCAAGCCTTGAAAAATTCTGAAAGGTAGCCGGAAAATCGATTGACAGGTAAGAACAAATAATGAAAAAGATCAAAATTGACAGTTTATCATTTGCCTATCCGGACACGCCTGAGAAACTCATTCTGAAAGATATCGATTTTGAAATCGAAAACGGTGAATTTGTCTGCCTGCTCGGACAGTCCGGCTGCGGCAAAAGCACGCTTCTCCGGCTGCTGGCAGGCCTGGAAAAGCCGTCTGCCGGCAGAATCGCAATTGACGACGAAGAAATACACGGGGCAAGTCTGGAACGTACCGTGGTTTTTCAGGATTACGGGCTTTTTCCATGGATGACTGCAGGCGAAAATATCCTGCTTGCCCTTCAGCAGAAATATCCGCAGAAGTCAAAAAAAGAGCTGAAAGAGATTGCAGCGGAGATGCTGAAGCAGGTAGGGCTAGACGCGTCTGTTGCCAGGAAGCTGCCAAAGGAGCTTTCGGGAGGAATGAAGCAAAGATGCGCGATCGCGAGATCTTTGAGTATTGACGCAAGGATCCTTCTTATGGATGAACCGTTCGGCGCGCTGGACGCAGTAACAAGGTCCAGGCTTCAGGATCTGATTCTGCAGCTGTGGTCAAAGGAAGATGTCCGTAAGACCGTTTTTTTTGTAACGCATGACGTTGACGAAGCGCTCCTTCTGGCGAACCGGATCATTGTTCTGGGACAGTCTCCGAGTACGATCATATATGACTGCAAGATACCGGAAAGCAAAAAAGCCACCAGGGAAAATCAGTTTGAAAACCTGGAAGTGCTGAAGATGAGAAATGAACTGATACGGCAGATCAACCAGGATGTTCTCAGTCATGCAGAATAAACTTATGAAAAAGAGAGGAAGAATACTATGAAAAGAAGAATTGCAGCAATTATTACAGCGACAGCCATTGCCTTTACTTTGACGGCATGCGGAGGCAGCTCAGGAAGTGCGGGCAGTACAGGCAGTTCCGGCTCAGTATCCGGAACAAAGAGCACGTCATCCGCGTCTTCCGAATCATCCGGAACGGCAGCAGAAAAGCCGGAGTCATCGAAGGTTGTGTGGGCGCAGGGAAACAGCGGGAATGTCCTTGTCAGTATTGCGAAAGCACAGGGCTATTTCGATGATCTCGGAGTAAATGTTGAAGAAGTCCCGCTTGATGACGGACAGCTGGAAGCTGTAGTAACAGGCCAAGTCGATATTGCGTCGAATTCAGGAACGTGGGAACCGGTGCAGATGATCGCTTCCGGTGACGATATGGCGATCATAGGAGGATTTATGCTGACAGGGTGCATGCCTGTTATTGCGCGGGACGACCAGTCATGGAGCAGTCCCGAGGATTTCCTCGGAGCCAAAATAGCGGATTCAAAATCAAGATACAGTCTTTACCATTCACTTGTTGAAGAAGGGCATGATCTGGACAAAGAAATTCAGTTTTCTACGTATGACAATGACAGTGAGAAGATCCAGGCAGTCTTAAAAGGTGAAGTCGATTATGCTACGATCGGTACCGGGAAAATGTATGAAGTATTAAATACCGAGGGAATCAAGATTGTTACGTACTGCAGTGATGTAACACCGAATTATTCATGCTGCAGGATGGTTGCCCGTGATTCATGGGTCAAACAGAACCCGACGACGGTCAAACTGATCGACGAAGCGCTTATCCGTGCGATGTGCTATTTTGAATCACACAGAGAAGACTGTGTGGATCTGATGTCGAAACAGCTTGGCGCGGACAAGGCATATGTTGAAGCATATATGCTGAATGAGCACTACCGGATCAATCCGGATACGGTCAAAAATATTGTCATGGACAATTACGCATATATGCAGAAAGTCGGCGGAATCGAAAATCCTGACAGCAGTGTAAAGCTGGAAGACAGGATTTATAACAATCTGTACAAGGAAGCGCTGGATGCGGCAGTGAAGAATTATAGAAGTGAAGACACGAATTTCTATGACAACGCAGTGAAATTCTATGAGGAAAACAATGAATAAAGCCGTACGGTTTCTGAAAAAATACTGGATCACAGTATTGATCTGTGTCGGCCTCGTTTACCTATATAAATACGTGTCTGACAACAGACTGTTAAGCGCGCTGATGTTTCCGCCGATCGGAAAAATATGGGACGCATTTGCGGCGGACCGGAACGTAACGGTGCTGAATCTGATATCGTCGATTCGGCTGCTGATTCCGTCGATCCTTATTACACTGGTGATTGCGCTTGGACTTGGATTCCTGGTCGGTATGAATAAACGTCTGAGGGAAATCCTGCATCCGATCATTTATGCGTTCAGCTGTGTTCCGTCCATTTTGCTGTCTCCGTTCGTGATTCTTCTGGCACCGTCATTTTGGTGGGCATCCGTTATACTGATCGTATACGGTACCGTATGGGCGACATTATTTGCGACCATTACAGGAATACAGACGATTGACAAACGGTATCTTGACAATGCAGCAACATTGGAATTAAAAGGGACAAAGCGTTTCTTTAAAATTATACTTCCGGCAGCCAGTCCTTCCATTATGTCGGGCTTTGTGAATTCGCTCCGCAGTTCCTTCGTCATGCTTGTATATGCGGAAATGTACGGAGCGCAGAACGGACTGGGCTTTTATGTGAAACGGTATTCCAGCCTCGGACTGTATGATAAAATGTGGGGCGGCTTTATCTTCATGGTGCTGATTCTGGTAATTGTTATGACGTTCTTTGAAAAATTAAAAAATCGTATGCTGAAATGGACGATAAACTGAAAGATTGATATATTCTTTTGAATGCGGCCTATTGACAAATCTTTTTCTATCTGGTATATTATGTAGCGTGCTACAGAATAAGGAGGAGCAATATGGAGGCAACGGACATTGGCTTTTTAATCAAAGGTATCAATGACAAGATCAAAGTCAAGGCAGATGCTAGTTTGAAGAGCCATGACCTTACACTTGCGCAGTGCCGTGTCCTTGGTTTTCTTCATGAAAACGGCGGACATGCCACGCAGAAGGAAATTGAAGGAAACCTTGAGGTTTCCCATCCCACGATCGTAGGAATCGTATCCCGCATCGAACAGAATGGCTATGTCGAAAGCTGGTTCGATCCGCAGGACCGAAGGAATAAAATCGTACAGCTGACGGATAAAGCAGAAAGTATCGGGGAAGAAATGACCTCCATTATCGCGGAACAGGAGAGGAAAATAACGAAAGGTCTTTCCGCATCCGAAGTAAAAGAATTGAAACGTATGCTGGCAGTCATTTACAGAACAGTAATGTAAGGGCAGAATTCAGCAGAAAAAGGAAACCGGGGAAACCGGTTTTCTTTTCACCGAATATGTAGCACGCTACAGAAATAACAGAAAGGAAGAATCATATGATCAAAACGCTTATGAAAAGCCTGAGAGAATATAAGAAAGTCTCCTGGCTGACTGTGATGCTCTCGATTTTAGAGGTTGTTTTCGAGATTATCATACCGCTCTGCATGTCGGATCTGATTGACTTTGGTATTGAAACATCCTCGCTGGAGCATGTCTTTCAATACGGCGCCGCGCTTCTGGCTTTCGCGGCAATGGAGCTGGCGGCGGGCATCCTGTCGGCAAAGACGGCCGCAAAGGCATCCGCCGGATTCGCGGCGAATCTCCGCCAGGACATGTATGACAACGTACAGACCTTTTCTTTTTCCAATATCGATAAGTTTTCAACCTCATCCATCGTTACACGCCTGACGACGGACGTGACAAATGTGCAGAACGCCTCCCAGATGGTGATCCGCATGGCGATCCGCGGACCCGTCATGATGCTCTTTTCCGTCATCGTGTCGTTTACGATCAGCAGGAGCATTTCACTCGTTTTCCTGGCGGCCATTCCGATCCTTGGTGTTCTGCTGTACCTTATCATCTGCAGGGCACATCCGATTTTCAAACGGGTTTTCCGGACGTATGATGATCTGAACAACGTGGTCCAGGAGGATGTAAAAGGAATACGGGTCGTAAAATCCTTTAATAGAGAGGATTATGAAACAAAGAAGTTCAACGGTATTTCCGGAAAAATCTACACGGACTTTTCAAAGGGGGAACGTCTGATTGCCCTCAACTCCCCGCTGATGCAGCTTTGCATGTACACCTGCATGATCTTTATTTCCTGGTTCGGGGCGAAGGCGATCGTCGCGAGCGGCAACAATGCGGCACTCGGGCTTACGACCGGCGAGCTGACGGCCTTGATCACATATGCGATTCAGATTCTGACGAGTCTTATGATGCTGTCGATGGTGTTTGCGATGATTACGATCGCCAGTTCCTCGGCACAGAGAATCGCGGAGATCCTTCAGGAAAAAGCAGACATTACCGGCAAGGAGAACCCTGTCACGGAAGTGCGGAACGGTGAGATCGATTTTCAAAACGTCCGGTTCGTGTATGCGTCCAAGGCTGACAAAAACGTTCTGACGGATATCAATCTTCATATTGCTTCCGGAGAAACGGTTGCGGTCATCGGCGGAACCGGTTCATCGAAAACCTCTCTGGTACAGCTGATCCCGCGTCTTTATGACGTTACAGAGGGCTCTGTTTCGGTCGGAAACGTCGATGTACGGGATTACGATCTTGAAACGCTTCGAGGCGCCGTTTCGATGGTATTGCAGAAGAATGAGCTTTTCTCGGGTACGATCCGGGACAATCTTCGCTGGGGCAATGAGGACGCCTCAGATGAAGAAATCAGGGAAGCGTGTCATCTTGCCTGCGCGGACGAATTTATCGACAGTATGCCGGACGGATATGATACACATATCGAGCAGGGCGGCACGAATGTTTCCGGCGGGCAGAAGCAGCGGCTCTGTATAGCCAGGGCACTGCTCAAGAAACCGAAGGTTCTGATCCTCGATGATTCGACAAGTGCTGTCGACACGAGAACGGACGCGATGATCCGGAAGGCACTTGCCTCGTATATCCCGGAAACCACGAAGATCATCATCGCGCAGCGCATCAGCTCTGTAAAAGACGCGGACAGGATTATCGTACTTGATGACGGCAGGATATCCGATATCGGAACGCATGAGGAGCTGATCCAGACATCGGAAATCTATCGGGAAGTATATGAATCCCAGCAGAAAGGAGATGAGGATCATGAATAAACACAGTGATAAATTTGATCCGAAAACACTTCGCCGTCTTTTCTCCTACATGAAGGAATATCGTTCCACGTTGATTATCGTTGTTGTATGCATTATCTTAAGCGCGGTCGCGAGCGCGGCTTCCTCTCTTTTTCTTCAGACGTTGATCGATGATTATATTACGCCGCTCATCGGAACGGAAAATCCGGTCTTTACAGGACTGATCCGCGTACTCTGCATCATGGCTGTGATTTACCTTGTCGGTGCGTTTTCAACATGGATCTACAGCAGGCTGATGGTAACCATCGCGCAGGGGACGCTGAAGAAGATCCGTGACGAGATGTTCGAAAAAATGCAGAAGCTTCCGGTCCGCTACTTTGATACGCACACACACGGTGACATCATGAGTCTTTACACGAACGATACGGATACGCTGCGGCAGATGATCGCGCAGTCCATGGCGCAGCTGATATCTTCTGCCTGTACCATTATCGCGGTATTCTTCTGCATGCTGTACTTAAGCATCTGGCTGACACTGATCGTTGCTGCGGCACTCATTTTTATCATGCAGGCGGTAAAACGTGTTGCCGGTAAAAGCGCCGGCTGGTTCGTGAAGCAGCAGCAGACGCTTGGCGAACTCGACGGCTACGTGGAAGAAATGGTAAACGGGCAGAAGGTTATCAAGGTGTTCTGCCATGAAGAAAAAACGAAAGATGAATTCCGTGCAAAAAACAAGGCGTGGGAAGAGAGCGCCGCACTGGCCAACGGCGGTGCCAACACGATGATGCCGATGATGAACGCGCTCGGTTATATTCAGTACATTATCATTGCGATCGTCGGCGCGTACATGGCGATCGCAGGAACGCCGAATCTGGGTCTGTTCGGAACGGGCGCGATGACGCTCGGAACCGTCGTATCGTTTCTGACTCTTTCCCGCAGCTTTACGAATCCGCTTTCGCAGATTTCCAATCAGTTTAACTCGATTGTTACCGCGCTGGCCGGCGCCGCGAGAATCTTTGCGTTTATGGACGAAGAGCCGGAGACGGACGATGGATATGTTACACTCGTGAATGCAAAGGAAGAGAACGGAGAGATCGTCGAAACCCCGGAACATACCGGCATGTGGGCATGGAAGCATCCTCACGGAGACGGGTCATTGACGTATACGAAGCTTTCCGGACGCGTTGTTCTGGATCATGTAGATTTTTCCTATGTAGAAGGGAAACCGGTTCTGCATGACATCACGCTTTACGCGGAACCGGGACAGAAAATCGCTTTTGTCGGAGCGACCGGCGCCGGCAAGACGACGATTACAAATCTGATCAATCGATTCTATGACATTGACGACGGGAAGATCCGCTATGACGGGATCAATGTAAACAAGATCAAGAAAAAAGACCTGCGCCGTTCTCTGGGGATCGTACTGCAGGATGTCAATCTTTTTACGGGAACGGTCATGGAAAATCTGCGGTACGGAAATCCGGACGCTTCGGATGAGCAATGTATCGAAGCCGCAAAGCTGGCAAACGCGGACAGCTTTATCAGCAGGCTGCCTGAAGGATACGAAACGGTTCTAAAGGGCGACGGAAGCGGATTGTCACAAGGCCAGCGGCAGCTGATCTCCATCGCGCGCGCCGCGGTTTCGGATCCGCCGGTCATGATTCTGGATGAGGCTACATCCTCGATCGATACGAGAACAGAAGCACTTGTACAGGACGGCATGGACAAGCTTATGAAGGGCCGCACGGTTTTCGTGATCGCGCACAGGCTGTCGACGGTGCAGAATTCCGATGTGATCATGGTGCTGGATCACGGGAAGATAACAGAACGCGGCAGCCATGACAAGCTGATCGCGGAAAAGGGCACATACTATGATCTTTATACAGGCACAGCCGAACTGGAATAGAAAAGAATCATATATACCATGCGCATCCGGGTTTCAACATTCAAACGGCAGCCGAAGCTGAACGAAAAGCAGCAGAGGCTGCTTTTTTTAACCTTTTCCGGCACGCTGAAAAATATCCATAATTTGGAAAAGCTTGAATTGACAGAGTGTGCAGCAAATGGTAAAGTGATACTATCATATCATATATGACAATCTATATTATATATAAATCGTTAAATATAGAAGAACCTTAACAATGTGAATTTTATGCACGAAAGAGATTGCGGCGGCCGCAGAAGGCCGTTTCAATAAAAAAATCTATGGAGGATACAATATGAAAAAGAGGTTTTTAGCTGTCGTGCTGGCGGCAGCAATGGCTTTCTCGATGGCAGGCTGCGGGAAAGCCGAAACGACAGGTTCTTCATCAGCCGTGAAGACAGAAAGCAAAGTCAGGATAGGCCTTATTTCCGATGTCGGAGGGATCAACGACGGATCCTACAATGAATCGGCATGGAAGGGCATGCAGAAAGCGCAGTCGGAGCTTGGCATTTCGGTCAATTATCTGGAATCCAAGACGGATGCCGATTACGCGCCGCATCTGGAAACGTTCATCGACGAGAAATATGACTTGATCATCTGTGTCGGGTATCAGATGGCAGACGCGCTCCGCACCGCGGCCGAAGCTCATCCGGAACAGAAATTCGCGATCGTGGACGATTCCTCGTGCAAGGATCTCGACAATGTTACGTGCCTGATGTTTGAACAGGCGCAGGTGTCGTATCTCGCAGGATACGTGGCAGGGCTTACGACGAAGACCAATACGGTCGGCTTTGTGATCGGCATGGCGACCGACATGATGCATCAGTTTGGGTACGGCTACTGTGCAGGTGTGGCGGATGCCAACCCGTCTGCCAGGATCCTTCAGGCAAATGCCAACAGCTTCGCGGATACGGCGGCAGGGAAGACGGCTGCCAACAACATGATCGCGGAGCATGCGGACGTGATCTTCCACGCGGCAGGCGGAACAGGGCTTGGTGTGATCGATGCCTGCAAGGAAGCCGGGATCTGGGCGATCGGCGTGGATTCGGACCAGAGCTCCATCGCTCCGGATACGATCCTGACTTCGGCGATGAAGCGTGTGGACAACGCATGCTATGACGCGGCGAAGGAAACACTGGAAGGAAATCTGAAGAGCGGGATCCATACGTACAGCCTGAAGGATAACGGCGTGGATATCGCGCCTACGACAGACAATCTGAGCGCGGATGTGCTTGACAAGATCAAGGCGGTAAAGGAGAAGATCGTGAGCGGAGAGATCGTCGTTCCGTCTGACAAGGAAGCTTTTGAGGCGAAATACGGCAATATCTACGAACTGGATTAAGAAAGTATCGCACCGAGGGCGGTATAGATCGGTACCGCCCTTTTTCATGCATTTTAAATTATGTAAAACGGTAAGGAGGCAATGAAATGCGGGAAATTTCCATGGAACGGGTGGAAGAGACAAGAAATGAAATTCTGGAAACGATCAAGAGTCCGGTGCTGACACATGAGCAGAAGATCGCTGCGATGGCACGCAGCGCGGATTCCCTGCTGGAGGTTTTAAATCTGCCGGAAGGACTTGATGAACTGCTGAATCAGCCTGTTGAAACGTCGAAATGTATCTGTGATCTGTATGAAGGACATGCACCGGTGCGGCCGCGGTATATTATTCCCGACTATGCCCGGTTTCTGCAGAACGGCAGCAGTTTTCTGCATCTTGACCCGCCGCAGGATCTGGAGGAGGCGGTGAACGCGCTTCTGATTCTGTATAAGCATGTTCCCAGTATTACGAATTTCCCGGTCTATCTTGGCGCGCTCGATGAACTGCTGGAACCGTTTGTCATAAGGACGGAGGAAGAGCTGGCGAGAAAGCTGATCCGAATGTTTCTGATCCATATCGACAGAACGATAACGGATTCTTTTTCACACGCCAATATCGGTCCTGCGCCGACGACAGCCGGCCGTCTGATCCTGGAAGAGGAGGAGAAGCTTCAGGACGCGATCCCGAATCTGACCATGAAATACGACGAGAACATCACACCGGACGCGTTCGCGCTTCGCGGGATCCGCACGGCGCTTTCCTGTGCCAAGCCAAGCTTCGCGAATCACAGGATGTTCCGGGACGAACTGGGAGAGGATTACGTCATAGCCAGCTGCTACAACGGTCTTGTGCTCGGGGGAGGCTCGTACACGCTCTGCCGGCTGATTCTGGGCAACATTGCGAGGCGTTCCGCCGGTATCGACGACTTTATGAAAAATCAGCTGCCGTATGTCTGTGAGGTCATGGCATCTTACATGGATGAGCGGGTCCGCTTCGAAGTGGAAGAGAGCGGCTTTTTTGAGAATCATTTTCTTGTCCGGGAGGGCCTGATCCGGCGTGATCGTTTCACGGCGATGTTTGGGCTTGTCGGAATGGCGGACTGCGTAAATATCCTTATGGAGAAGGAAGGCTTTTCCGGCTGTCGGTACGGCCGCAGCGTCAAGGCAGACGATCTGGGCGTGGATATCATGGAGCAGATCTGCCGTTTCAACAGAAATCATACGAATCCGTACTGTGAAGTGACGGACGGCCATTTTCTGCTCCACGCGCAGGTCGGTATCTCCACGGATATCGGAGTCACGCCCGGAACACGGATCCCGGTCGGAGAGGAACCGAAGGAATGGATCGATCATCTGAGGCACTGTGCCAGATTTCATAAGTATTTCACATCGGGAACGGGCGATATTTTCCCGGTCGACAAGACGGTGCACAAGAACGAAGCGTTTCTGCTCGATATCATCAAAGGGGCTTTCCGTGAAAACCTCCGTTACCTGTCATTTTATGAGTCCGACAGCGACGTGGTCCGCGTTACGGGATACCTGGCAAAGCGTTCTGAGATCGAGAAGCTGGAACGAGGCGAGAATGTTCTCCACGATACGACGTCGCTCGGAATGGGCGCCAAGCAGAACGGGAAAGCTTTGGAAAGAAGGATCCGTTCATGAAAGCTTCGGTCAATAAGATCATCCCTTTCAGCAGCGTGGACGGTCCGGGAAACCGTACCGCAATCTTTCTGCAGGGGTGTAATTTCGACTGCAGGTACTGCCATAATCCGGAAACACGGAATATGTGCCGCGTCTGCGGGGAATGTGTGAAGCAATGTCCTGCCAAAGCATTGTCTGTGGAAGACGGTCGGATCCGCTATAACATCGATGCCTGCTGTATGTGTGATACATGCATTCAAATCTGCCCGTACGGAAGCAGTCCGAGGATCCGTGAACTGGAGCCGGAGGAGGTTTTCCGCGAGGTGTCGCGGCAGATTCCGTATATACGCGGAATAACCGTTTCCGGCGGTGAATGTATGATGTATCCGGAATTCCTGAAGGATCTGTTTTTGCTGTGCAGGAAGGCAGGTCTTCATACGCTGATCGACAGCAACGGTTCTGTCCCGTTTGCCGGATATCCGGAACTTCTGGAAGCATCAGATGGGGTAATGCTTGATATCAAGGCATTTACGAAAGACGAGCACCGGAGGGTGACGGGCGCGGACAATGAGACGGTACTTGAAAATGCCGTGTTTCTGGCATCACATGGGAAGCTCGAAGAGGTGCGTACCGTTGTGGTGCCGGAGCTTTTTGACGCGGAGGGAACGATACGCGAAGCGTCAGGACTGCTGGCGCCGTATCTGACGGCTGCCCCGATTCGGTACAAGATCATTGCATACCGGCCGTTCGGTGTCAGGGAAGCATACCGCCATTATAAAGTTCCGGACGGACATTTGCTGGAATCTCTGGCCGAGGCAGCGAGAGAAGAAGGATTCCGCGATGTTGTCATTGTTTAAGGAAAGAAAGATGAGGCTTTGTATATATGGAAGAGCATGGTAAGGAACATGTGGATCTGAGCACGACCGTTATCCGGATGGAGAATATCGTTAAGAAATTCGGAGATTTTACAGCGAACGACCATATTGATCTTTCCGTTCACAAGGGTGAGGTCCATGCAGTATTGGGAGAGAACGGAGCCGGGAAGAGTACGCTGATGAATATTCTGTACGGATTATACCGTCCGACTTCCGGCACCATCAAAGTGAACGGAATCCAGGCCGATATTGACAGCCCGAGAAAGGCGATCGCACTGGGGATCGGAATGGTTCACCAGCATTTTATGCTGGTGCAGCCGTTTACGGTCACGGAGAATATTATTCTCGGCATGGAACCGGTGAAGGGGATAACAGTCGACGGAAAGACGGCGCGCAGACGGATCCTTGAATTGTCGGAACGATATGATATGAAGGTAGACCCGGATGCCAGGATCGAAGACATAACGGTCGGCATGCAGCAGCGGGTCGAGATCCTTAAAGTTTTATACAGGGGAGCGGATATTCTGATCCTCGACGAACCGACGGCCTCACTGACACCGCAGGAAATAACGGAGCTGATGGAAATCATCCGAAATCTGACACATGACGGGAAATCCGTTATCCTGATCACGCATAAGCTGAAAGAGATCAAAGCCTGCGCCGATTACTGCACGATCATCCGCGCGGGACGCTGTGTCGGGACTATGAAGGTAAGTGAGACGGACGAACAGGAGCTGGCTTCCAGAATGGTAGGCCGCGATGTCCTTTTTCATGCAGAGAAGAAGGAACTTGAGCCGGGTGAGCCGGTGCTGGAAATATCCGGCCTGCGCGGAAATGACTATCGGGGCGCGGAGATTCTCAAGGGACTCGACCTGACGGTACGCCGCGGCGAAATCGTAGGACTTGCCGGCGTAGACGGGAATGGTCAGTCGGAGCTCGTTGAGATTATCACCGGCCTCCGCAAAGGAACGTGCGGGCAGGTGATGATGCTGGGAAAGGACATTTTCAATGCTGCTCCGAAGGAAATTTTTGAACAGGGGATCACGAGCATTCCGGAGGACCGTCAGAAATACGGCCTTGTCTTGGAATTTACGGTGGCGGAGAACCTGATCCTTCAGAATTACGAGAGGGATCCTTATGCAAAGAAGGGAATTCTGCAGAACGGCGTGATTATGCACCACGCACAGGAACTGGTGAAGGAATTCGACATTCGTCCCGACTCCTGTGAAACCATGACGGCCGGACAGCTTTCCGGCGGAAATCAGCAGAAAGTCATTATTGCAAGAGAAATTACGAACGATCCGGATCTTTTGATCGCGGTGAACCCGACGCGTGGGCTGGATGTCGGGGCGATCGAGTTTGTACATCGGTATCTCGTCGATCATCGCAATAAGAACAAAGCGGTTCTGCTCGTTTCCTTTGAACTCGATGAAATCATGAATCTGTCGGACCGCATCGAGGTGATTTTTAACGGAAGGATCGCGGGCAGCATGGCAGGTGCGGACGCGGATGAGAATACGCTTGGCCTGATGATGGCGGGAGGTGAGTCCCATAAGGAATAAAAGAGGAATTTTATACAGCAATGCGCTTTATACGTTTCTGGCGATCATCGTCGGGTTTTGTGCCGGAGCGTTTTTGCTCGCGGCAGCCGGGATCAGTCCGGCTGCCGCGTACGGAAAGCTTTTTAACGGAATATTTGGGAATGCAAAGTATATGACGTGGTGTGTCGTTTACGCGAGTCCGCTGATTTTTACGGGACTCAGCGTCGCATTTTCGTTTCGGACAGGTGTGTTCAATATCGGGGCAGAAGGTCAGTTTGTCGTGGGCTCGCTGGCAGCGTGCACGATCGGTGTGCTTGTGGACGCGCCTGCGCCGCTTCATGCGCTGCTGTGCATCGCGGCGGCGGCAGCGGCCGGTGCGGTCTGCTCCGCGGCGGTGGCGCTGATGAAGGTGAAACGCGGGATCAACGAGGTACTGTCTTTTATTATGTTCAACTGGCTTGCGTTCTATCTGTCGAATTACGTTGTAAATCTGCCTGCCATGCGGCGCACAGGAGGCGGTGAGGCAACGAAGGACATTGCGGAGTCGGCTGTGATCCTGGCGCCGCAGAGCGTGATCCGCATCACCGGATGTCCGGCTGCAAATTATGGAATCGTTATGGCTGCCGCGGCTGCTCTGATCATCTGGTTTATCATCAACAGGACGACGCTCGGCTTCCGGCTCCGCGCCGTCGGCTGCAATCCGTATGCCGCGAAATACGGCGGGATCAATGCGGACCGGGCTGTGATGACAGCAATGTCTGTTTCAGGGGCACTTGCCGGTCTCGGCGGTGCTGTTCAGACGCTGGGAATGTCATGGAGGCTGAGTCAGTTTGCGGGACAGGAGGGCTTTGGCTTTCAGGGTATAACCGTCGCACTGATCGGCGCCTCGGATCCGGTCGGCTGCATTTTCGCAGGACTTTTCTACGGTGCCATGAAATACGGGGGCACGAAGCTGAGTCTTGTGAAAGCACCGGCGGAAGTCGTAGATATCATTATGGGAACGATCATTATTTTTATTGCGGTGTCACATGTGTTCCGGAACTTTTTTACCTCGAAATTCGCGAAAGAAAAAGGGAGGGAATGTGAGTGAATATATGGATAAAAGATCTGGGGCTGTTGATCAACGCAATGCTGATTGCCACACCGCCGCTGCTTTACGCGGCACTTGGATCATGTTTTTCAGAACGGTGCGGCGTTATCAATATCGGCATTGAGGGGATGATGACGATTGGTGCGTTTACGGGAGCCGTAACCGCATATTTTACAGGGAACGGATGGCTCGGTTTTGTATGCGGAGGATTTGCCGGCGCTGCATTTGCGCTGCTTCATGCGGCTGCCTGCATTTCTTTCGGAGCAGATCAGACGATCTCGGGTACGGCGATCAACTTCCTTGCACCGGGACTCGCGATCTTTCTGTGCAAAGCGATGTTCGGCAATTCTTCGGATTCGCCGGCTCTTGACGTATCAAGCAAGCTGCCGAAGATGCTGACGGGTGTGTTTGAACCGGGTTCTTTTGGATATAATGCCTTAAGCACGTATTATGCGGCGTGGCTGGCCTTCCTGCTGGCAGGCGTCGTCTGGTTTGTCTTCTTTAAAACAAGGTTCGGAATGTGGCTCCGGGCAGCGGGGGAGCACCCGCAGGCCTGCGAGACGCTCGGAATCAATGTATTCCGGGTTCGGTATCTCTGCGTGGTTTTCTCGGGCTTTCTGGCAGGCCTGGGCGGAGCGTATGTAACGTTGGCTACGGTAAGCCAGTTCCGTCCGAGCGTGATCGTCGGACAAGGATTTATTGCGATCGCTGCCGTTATATTCGGCAAATTCAATCCGCAGGGCGCACTGAAAGCCTGCCTTCTATTCGGCTTCTGCAACGGTGTGAAATCCCTGATCGGAGCGAACAATGCGGTGTCGCCGAATCTGATTTCCATGATCCCGTACGTGGTAACGATTCTGACGCTTGTGCTGTTCGTAGGACGGTCCAGAGTCCCCGCGGCGAACGGAAAGCCGTATGTGAAGGCAAGGTAAGAGAATCATCCTGTCAGATTCTGTAATGACAGGCGGATGTTTTGGCTGTTTCACCGAACGGTGGGGCGGTACAGGGGACTGGCAGGGCTTGTATATGGGATCCGCCGTCAGGGCAGCAACCTGTTTTCAGAACGTAAGGGACTTTGTTCTATGATTGCACGTGAATTGTCTTCGGGAACTCAAGGGAGAGCATGATTATGAAACCGGCAGATTACGAGGAAAGAAAGTTCTTTACAACAGCGGCGGGATACCGTTATCTGACGTATTGCCAGACATGCGATGAATGGCGGGAGTCTGCCGGGATCGAGGGAGCGCTTGATTCATGGAACCATGAGCCGGTGCTTTATTTTATCGGGTATGAGATCCCGGAGCTTATCCGGAAAGCACTGCATTATCCGCAGAATGTTTCGCAGTGGATCTGTATGCAGAAGGACAGAGTGTCGCCGAAAAACAGCGGCATGATCGTTGTCAACGGCCGGATCGCTGGGATGGCAGACGATGACGAGTCGACGGAAGCACTGATCCGCATCATCAACTGGAACAACGGATACAGGGCGAACAGAAGAAAAGAAATGAATTCTGTCAGGGAAATCTGCATCTGTCGTTTTGAAATACAAGAGGCCTATATGCTGGCAGGTGACAAAAAAGAAATGTTATACGGAGAAGAGCATTGAAAATAAAAAGGATGAAGCGGTATCGGAAGAGATTTTTCTGCATCACGTGTGCGCTGCTGTTAGCGTCCTTTGCGGGCGTGCTGGTGCTGGCCAGGAAAGAGGGCAGATCATGAAACAGAAAGATATGGGAAATCTGACAGGCAGGCGGTACGGGAAACTGACCGTCTGCTTCCCGACAGGGGAGTATAAAAACCAGAGCCGTGTCTGGCGCTGTAAGTGTGACTGCGGAAATTTCGTGGATGTAACGACACGCGATTTAAACCGCGGTGCCGTCAAGAGTTGCGGGTGTCTGCGCCACAGACCTCCGGAAAACAGTCACAGCATCAAGAACAATCTGCATTTTGTTGAAGGAACGTGTGTTGAAAATCTGATCGCAAGTCAGAAGAGGCCGGTCAAAAGCAGTACAGGCATCCGAGGTGTGTACTGGCAGAGCCGGAGGAGAATTTATGTCGCTACGATCGGATTTAAGGGAAAGACACATTATCTGGGCCAGTATCGTTCACTGGAAGAGGCCGCGCGTGCGAGAAGAGCCGCAGAGCATGAGTATTATGATAATTTCCTGAGCAATTATTTTTTATCCGAAGCACGATGACACGATACAAATTGTCTTTTGGGAGGCTTTCGCCATGAAATAGGCACGGATGATGTATAAATTGTTAAAATCAAAAAACAGTAAAATTATACAATATTTTAAATTTATCACATATATGGTTTGAGATGCATATATTGATTGACGCGGACGGCTTTTGGTGCTAAAGTCGAGGTAGAAAAGAGCGTATCTGTAAGGAATTCAGGATGCAAGAGGAACAAACGACGTATGAAAAGGAAACAGGAAAATCCGGAAGAAAGGAATCAGCCGCGGACGGCCGACAGAAACCGCCCATTGTGGAAGGATCTGGCCGCACTGATTGTCAAGGCGGGTGCCGCGGTGCTTTTTGTCTGGCTGATGTTTACCTTTGTCTATGGAATTACGAAAGGGGATGGCATGATGGCACCGTCATTCCGGGCCGGCGATCTGGTCTTTTATTACAGGCTTGAGAAAGATCTGGCGGAAGGCGATGTCGTGGTATATGAGAGAGAACAGGAGGAAAGTGAATACCGGATCGTCGCGAAAGAGGGCGATACCGTCGATGTAAAGAACGGATCGCTGACCGTCAACGGATATGCGCGGGATGAAACGTATCTGTACGGAGCGGAGACAGTCGCGTGGGAGAATGGGATCCATTTTCCTGTGACGGTCGGAGAAGGAGAAGTATTTCTGCTTGCGGACGACAGGGCAGAAGCGGTCGACAGCCGGATCTTTGGCTGTGTTGACAGGAAAGAGATCAAAGGCAAGGTAATTCTTGTACTGCGCAGACGCAGTATTTAATCAGAGTAATCAGAGGAGGAGAAAATATGACAAGAAAGAGTTTACTTAAGAAAACCGCGGTGCTGGCAGCGGCAGCAGTCATGGCTTTTTCAGTGTTCGCAGGCGGAACTGCTTTCGCAGCGGGAACTGCAGCGGTAGAAGATGGTACGGCAAAAGGAGGCGCCGTTCAGGATCCGGTTACCGATCCGGGTGCTAAACGCACCAGTGTGGATCTGCATAAGTTTGTAAAAGCAGATCCGGACGCGGTGATCCCGGCAACGACATTTACATATGCGGCGACACCGCTTGGCATCGGTGAAGCATCTGTTGTTACGGATATGCCGGCGCTTCCGATCAGCGATATCGTATCAGCGGGAACGGAAAAGACGACGGAAACCGGCGTGAATTATCAGACGTCAGACAAGCATGCAAACACGATCGAGGTCGGACATTCTACGATCAATCTTTCTGCGATCAACTGGCCTTATGCCGGCATATATCGTTACTATGTCACGGAAACGAATACGAACGCAGGCGACTGGGCATACATGACAGACGGAAATACAGGATATGAACTTTCTGTTTATGTGGAAAACGGCACCGGCACCGGAGCGGACGGCAATGGGTACGCAGAAGGCACGATCGGCGTTACGTATGTCGTGGTTAACAAAGCAACTGCAGCGTCGGCTTCCATTACGGATGCTAACGTAACGTCCGGCGAGAAGGTCGATGCTTCCGACGCGAGTGATTCCAATGCGAATGGATCGGGCTTTGAGTTCACAAATACGTATACGCCTGAGGTTTCGCTGGAAATCAGCAAGAAGATCACGGGAAATGCGGCAAATATGAAGAAGGGCTTTTCTTTTACACTTTCTGATATCGTGCTTCCGGCTGTTCATGATCTTGTAAAAGATACGGACGGAACATATCATTTTACGGCGACGGTCACCGATGACGGGAATGCGTTTACGGCAGCGGCGGCAGATACAGTTGTAAAAGCAGGTACGGATTTCACGTTCCAGCTTGGAAACAATGATAAGATCACGATTGCCGGGCTTCCGACAGGAACGACATATAAAGTGACCGAGAAAGGTGAGACAAACTATACGGCATCGTACATTGTGACCGAGGGCGGAACACAGCTCACGGGAGTGACAGGTACCGTTGCGTCGGATACCTTATCGGCCGGAACGATCAAATCTACAGCCGCGGCTGCGGATACCGAGAACAAGGATGCATACACGAATGATTACAAAGTAAATACGCCGACCGGAATAATTTTCGATCATATGCCGGCATTCATCGCGATCGGAGCAGCGATCGTGCTTGGAATCATCGCATTTGCAGCATCCCGCAGGAAAAAAGCTTCCAGATAAGGACAGATGACCACGTGTCATTCCGGAACAGCGGTATATAAGATGGGAGAATGCTTTATGGAGGAGAAGGTATCGCATAAGATAGGCAGATATGCGATTACGGCAGGCGACAGGATCGTGAACGCTGCGATCCTGATCGTCATTCTCCTGATGCTTCTGTACGCGACGTACGCGATCTGGGATGATTACAGCATTGTAAAGGCGGCTGACCCCGGTAATTTTACGGAGTATTCTCCTGCCGCTTCGACACTGAAATTCGCGGATTTCGCCGCGAAGAATCCGGACGTGATCGGATGGCTCACCATTCCGGACACGGATATCGATTATCCGCTCGTCCAGGGCGATGATCTTTATTATCTGAATCATAACGCGCTGCGGGAAGAATCGTTAAGCGGCGCGCTGTTCCTGACTCAGGAAAATTCACCTGGCTTTACAGACTTCAACAGTATCATATACGGACATCATATGTCGGAAGGCAGGATGTTCGGTGATCTTGATAAATTTCTCGATGCAGATTTTTTTGACGCGCATCCATACGCGCGCATCTATTATGATTCTTCCCGCCGGCAAGGCGAGGGCTTTCGGCCGGACGGCAGCTGGGCATGGCACACCGTTTCGCTGACGTCGATCGCAGAGTGCCGCGGGGACGATTCCGTATGGTATTCACCTGGTATGACTGACAATGCGTTTAAAGAAGCGTTTCTTTTTGCTGCCTTGACCGACGCGGTCCATTATCGTGATATCGGCGCGACTCCGGATGATCACCTGATCGAACTGAGTACGTGTCAGAGTGCCGACAGCAATGGAAGGACGATTCTGACCGGCAGGATCGAAGAATAACTGTCTGCCGGTTCTTGGAGCTGTGATATGAAGAACAGACACGAACAAAACAGCAGTATATGCAGAATTGCACGAAATGTCTGTGTGTGGGCGCTTCTGGCGGTCACGCTTCTGTCATGCTTTCCTTTAAATGCGTCGGCAGATACGACCGCGGAGATACCGGCGGTACAGGAATCCGCAGACCCGGCGGCAGTGCAGGAAAGTGCGGCTCCGGCGGCGGTGCAGGAAAGTGCGGCTCCGGCGGCGGTGCAGGAGAGTGCAGCTCCGGAAGAGAAGCAGCCTTCTGCGGCGGCTGCTTCGGAAAGCCCGGCGGTATTGGCAGTGCAATCTACAGATTACGTCTGCAAGATCGGAAATACGCCGTATTATACGATACAGTCCGCTGTGACGGCTGTTCCGAATAACGGAACGGCCGTGATCGAGCTGCTTAAGAATGTCTCACTGACATACGGTGTCACGATCAACCGCGGCAAGAACATTACGTTCACAAAAGCGGCGGAGGACGCAGCCGTATATCCGTATGAAGGGACATCTGGTTCGATTCCGCAGATTGTCAAAAATGCATACGGATTCGATATGATTACGGTGAACGGCGCTTCAAACGTATCGTTTAGCAATGTCTGTGTAAACGCAAACAATCTGAGCGGATGGTATTACGGTTTATATGTATTGGGCGGATCATCCGTAACGCTGGGAAGCGGCAGCAGCATTATCAATGCAGTCGGATATCAGGGAAGCGCGGCATACGTTACGAATTCCTCTTCCTTTACCATGCAGGGAGACAGTTCTATAAGCGGATGTACGAGTTTTGACGCGGCGGCAGTCGATTTAAGCAACGGGTCCGTAATGACGATGACAGACAGCAGCAGTATCCATGACAATACCGGCACCGGTCACGGAAGCGCGGTTTTCGTCCGTCTGTCCGGTACGAAAAGTACGCTGAATATCGGTGGGAATGCTTCTGTTTATAACAACACCTCGACGTCAAACAACGTGGAATCCGGCACGATCGTTTTCCACCATGACGCCGGGACATTGAATATCAGCGGCAGCGCGCAGATATACGGAAATACCAACGGCTTTGCCGCGATCCGTATTCCCGGCGGGAATACGATGAATATGACAGGCGGGTCGATCACCGGCAATACGACAGTCAATGATTCAAGTGCCCTGACAGGAGGCGCGGCGGCGGTTGCGTATAACGGAACTTATCCAACCGTCAATTTGTCAGGCTCTCCTGTGATTTCAGGCAATACGAACAACCGGACAGCGAATCAGAAGGATCTTTATCTTGACAGCTATACAAGCCTGAATATTACGGATGATCTGACACCGAATGCTTCGGTAGGAATTTTCTGCAGAAACAGGATGACGTCCGGCAGTCGGTTCGGAAGCACGGCATCGCCAGGCGCTTCGTCGGTCGGCGGGCTTTATACGCTTTTTAACGACAATAATACCGGCAATACTGCCACAGATCTGTTTGGATTTCCGGGAACGGGCAATCAGGTCATATGGGGAAGCGGAACATGCCAGATCATCCGCGGCGGTGTTCGGTTCGGAGTATATGCGACGCTGAAAGAGGCCTGCGAAGCTTCGGCATCCGGTGATACGATAGAAATTTTCAAAAGTCATTCGCTGACAGGGACAGCTCCGGTTGCCGCCAAAACCGGGATCACGATCAAAACAGCTCCTGTGGATACGCCGACTGTGCCGGGCGCGTATACGTTTATGCCGGTGGGAACCGAGACCGATCAGGCATCCGTCACACGCAGCAGCAGCTTTACGGACGGGAACTGTCTGTATATTACGGGATCGTCGTCCTCCGTAACCGTGACGAACGTCCGCTTCGACGGCTATTCGGCTGTAACGAACAGGCCTTTTGTGAATGTGATGGGCGGGACACTGAACCTGACCGGCTCGGAAATCGTAAATTCCGGCGGCGGTGCATTGTTTGGGTATATCGGCACGACACTGAATGTCAGCGGATGTTCATTTTCCGGCAATTCAGCGACGAACGGAGGCGCGATCCTATCGGCTGCGAATCTGACCGTTGCGGATTCGGTATTTGAAAATAACAGATCGACAGGAACCGATGCGCAATACGGCGGCGGCGCTGTTGCTGCGGCCGGAACGGCCGTCCTGCGGAATTCGGTGTTCACGAATAATGAGGCTGTGTCCGGAGGCGGTGCCGTCAAAATGTTTCAGCTGTATACCGAAAATACGCTGACTGTGGATGGCTGTACAATGTCGGAAAACATGGCAGGAAGCGGCAGCGCGGTCTATCTTGCGTCTGCCGTAAAAGCAGTGCTTGAAGGGACAAATTCCATTACAGGGAATACGGCTTCTTCGGATCACGGCGGAGCAGTCTATGTGACAGACAGCGCGGCCGGTGTACTGACCTTGAAAGATTCCCCGACGGTGAGCGGCAATACGGCGCTCGGGAGCGATTCCAACGTAACGCTGAGCGCGGGCGGGATCATCTATGTCGACGGCGCGCTTACGAGTGCTTCCGTCGGGGTGACGGTATCACCGGAGGAGCATGTTATCCTTCACAAGTTTGCCGAGAATTATAATGACGCGGGAACTGCCGTTTCGACAGATAATGCGGCTGCCAGCAAGAATGTGTTTTTCGATGACCGTACGTATAAGATGGGGATCGGTGCCAACCGTACGGATGCCGGCATGGACGCAAGCTTTGATACATATAACTATTTTATCGGGACAAAATATCTCGGGATCAGCAAAACCGTTACCGGGAATATGGCAGATACTGATAAGCAGTATACATTTGCTATAACGATTGCGGGTGACGGGGGAGGAACGATAAACGGCAGCTTTAACTGTACGATTGCCGGCACGGACCATACGATCACATTTGCAGACGGCGCGGTGACATCGATCGATGGAAATGCGGCGAATACAGCCGTCGTCCTCCGCTCGGGAGAGCGCATCCTGATCCGGGGTGTGCCGTACGGGATGACGTATTCCGTGACGGAAGAAGAAGCAAATGCGGACGGATACAAGACGTCATACTGTATTACGGACCTCGACAGTGACGGGAACGCTTCCTCTGTCCGGACATCATCGTCGCTGTATACGGCTCCTGTCACAGGAACGGTAGGTGACGCCGGGAAACAGGTGGATGTTGTGAATGACAAGACACATGTTTCCTATCCGACAGGTGTCAGAACTGGAAGCGACAGCGATAAAGCAGCCATTCTGCTGGTGCTTTTCGCGGCTGTGCTGATCGTTGCCGGGCGGCTGATCAGAAAACATAAAATACACGGCAAAGTAGTTTTCCTGATTTTATTTTTTACTGCCGGCGCGCTGCTTCTCGTTCCCTCGGAATCTTACGCAGAGGACCGGATAACTGCAGAAATGCCGGCCGTTACGGTGAAAGATACCGGAACGGTTCCGGACGGTACGGTCCACACGATCGTCATTCAGGCGCTTGGCGGGGCACCGCTTCCCGAAAACCGGCAGGGGGACACGATGGAACTTTCAGCTGAGGCGAACAGTACGGTAAGTCCGGGCAATCTATTCTTCTCTGTTCCGGGCATATACCATTATACGGTTTGTCAGCGTGCCGGTGAGAATGCGGACTGCACGGCCGATTCGTCAACGTACGGCGTTTCGGTATACGTCCTTCATGACGATGCTGCGGATCACGCAGAATTTATCGTTGAATGCGGCGGAAGGAAGTACGATTCGCTGTTCTTCTGCAACAGCTGGCCTGAGAGGCTAACCGTGCAGCATGCAGGCCGCATTTCCGGCGGGAAAGTACAGACGGGAGACGATCATCCGGTTTTTCCTGCTGCAGCGGCTTTACTGGTTTCATTATTGATTTCTGTCGCTTTTCGGAAAAGAGGAAGAAAGAATACAAGCAAAGGAGATGTCTGAAATGAATGTGATTCCAATGAGAAGAAGTGCATCAGGCGTTCGCCGCAAACCGGCAAAGACCGGACTTCTGGAAAAGCTTCAGGAGTGGCTCGGATGTGAATATCTTTCGGATATCCATTATGTTAACCCACGTCTTCTCTGCACTTATTTCAGGGCTGCCGAGGCACGGGAATATGCCCTGAATGAGTGGAACGATGCTGTCTGGTATATCACAGGGAAGCATGTGCTTTTTCAAAGCTGTGAGGCGGCGCGGGAAAACATTATCGAGTGGGTCAGCAGGTGAAAAAAGCGGCAGGGGGGATTCTGGTGAGGGTTGTGGCCATAGGCCGGATGTCCGTCTGTGCCTGACACGCTTGTTTTGCATCTGTTTCTGCACTCGCCTATTGATGGCTGTAAAAAAACGGCAGGGGTGATTCTGGTGAGGGTTGTGGCCATAGGCCGGATGTCCGTCTGTGCCTGACACGCTTGTTTTGCATCTGTTTCTGCACTCGCCTTTTGATGGCTGTAAAATAAACTCAGCGGGCGCTTGGATACTGTCGGATTCGGTAGTATTCGGGCGCCCGCTTCAGACAGTATTTTACAGCCATCGCGTCGTGCAGAAACAGATGCAAAACTGCGCTAAGGTCAGGCACAGACGGACATCCGGCCTATGGCCTTCAACGTTCATCCGGAAACATCAAGTGCCGTTTTTTAAACATTTTTACTGCAAGAGCTGTTGGAGTTTTTTGTAAGGGATGTGGAATTTTGTTGAAAATATTCGGGGGGAGTATGAAGTTTCGGGAGGGATGCGAGAAGCTGCGGGAAGGGGGATCTGCGGCGGACCTAAGCGGGGTTCGCAGGCGTTTCTGCACGAAGCGATGGCTGTAAAATACTGTCTGAAGCGGGCACGGGAAATCATCTGAATAGATGCACTTCTGGGTGCCCGCTGAGTTTATTTTACAGCCATCCATAGGCGAGTGCAGAAACGCCAGAAGACCGCTTAAGTCCGCCGCAGATCCCCCTTCCCACAGCGTCACAGCCTTCCGAATATCTGCTTCCGGAACATATAAAATTTGCATAAACCCGCATGACCTATCACTTTGTATAGGGTGTTTTTCTGGAAAATAGTGTAGCCTTATATACGGAGGATGCCAAACAGCGGCTGTTTCGGGCCGCGCGTATGATCCAGGAGGACACGAATATGAAGAAGAGAATGAGATTTGTTCTGGCAGCAGTCATGGTGCTTGCAATGTGTCAGGGTGCACTTGCAGGGTGCGGTTCATCGAACATGTCGGATTATGCCGGAAAGTGGATCGCGATCGCAATTGTTTCAGGCGATTATACGATTCCGGAGACGGCGGCGGATGATCCGTTCAGTTTCGAAATCAGCGAGGACGGAAAGACACAGGTAAATGTTGCCGATGAGAACGGCAGCGGGAAGAGCAGTGTGAAGGACAGCGAGCTGACCTTGTCCATTGAAGGCAGTGAATCAAAGGGAACGATAGACGGCGATACGATCACATTTGATGATATGTTTGGAACGGGAACGAAGATTATTTTCGCAAAGTACGGCACGAGTGCAATGAATCCGGTTTTGTATCTTGGTGACAGCGAGAAGAAGGCACTTGGAACATGGAAGGCAGAAAGTTATAAGGAAGTCCTTGACGATACACCGCGTACATCGATGGATGGCTACAGTTCTATGGCGGATGCACTGCAGATGACGTTTAATATGGATTATGACATGGGCTATACGGCGTCGGTCAGCGTTCTGGGTGAATCGTATGAGGGAGTTGAGTGGAGCTTTATGGATGATACTTCAGGCATGCTCAGTCTTGATGCGTATAATATTCTGATGCAGTATACGGACGACGGGAAGATGGAAGTGTCCGTATCCGGCGGTACGAATGATGTTTATTATACATTCTACTGTGTGAAATCAGAATAAGCATATCGCTGTCTGCGGCTGAAAGGAAGAGAACTATGAGAAGGAGCATTCTGCTTTTTACCTCACTGTTTCTGCTGCTTGCAGGATGCGGCGTCAGCGATGCGTCAGAACAGACATCAGCTCAGAATGCGGGAAGCAATGCGGAAAGCACTGCGGCTGCGCCGGCGGACAGCGGCATGAAGGGAGAAACGGTCGACAAGCCGTACTGCAGCGTTTTTCTGCCGGCAGGATGGACACTGGTTCCGTTCGATGATTCTGAGACCCTGCAGCTGATCAACAAGGAAGGCTCCGGCGACAATCAGGTCGTAGCCATGTCAGTTATGGGTGACAATGTAACGGAAAGCGAAAATAAAGTACTTTTTGAATCACAGATGAAGTCGTACAATGCGGAATTTCAGGAAAACAGATTGATCGGAAGTGTTGACTGCATGTGCGCCGTATATACGGTCGAAATCAGCGGCGATACGTACCGGTATACGCAGTATCAGGGTCTTAAGGATGGCAGGCAGATATCTGTCGAAGTATGCAATATGGATGTGAATGAGAAAACGGTCAAAGCGATTCTGGACAGCATGAATTTTAAAACAAATCCATGAAAAAGGAGGAAAGCAAAATGAGAAGAGGAAAGAGGATGACAGCGGTAATCGCTCTCGTGCTGGCGGCAGTTCTTTGTCTGTCGGCGTGCGGGGGAAGTGCGGACGCACTTAAGGGAACATGGTCGGGAACGACGGCTGATCTGGGCGATGTGACATGGACGTTTGACGGAAAAGGCGGATGCTCCATGAAGACAGCTGCAATGGAAGATAAGGGTACGTATAAGATCGACGGCAGTAATGTGGCGATCCAGCTTGAACTCTGGGATTCTGCCGTAACGTTTGCGTTTACGACCGACGGCAAGACGCTTTCGCTGAAGGATACGGCAGGCCTTGCAACGGACTATGAGAATCTGACGAAGAAGTAGAGTATTTTAGGAGAGTGTAAAACATACACGGACGGCTGCCTGGGGTTTCTTGAAACCAGGCAGCCGTTTTGGCGCCAGATACGTTTAATAAATCAGTGACGGACGCCCGTAAAGTCCGATATTGCTGGGCGTAAAGCTTTGCAGCACGACGCGCGGGCCGGTTGCCGCAACCTGCCTGCCGCCGCCGGTATAGACAGCAACATGATAAATCCCGCGGTAGCGGCCATTGCTGCTTCCACCGTAAAAAATCAAATCACCGGGAGCAAGCTGGCTTTCGGATACGGCAGCGCCGTTTTGCTCGATCCAGCTGGCTTCGTTTGCTGCGGAATAACAGATATCATCCGGAAGATCGAGGCCGGAGCATCCGGTCAGGGCGTCAATGTCGAAACCGGTTTCGGCGGATGTCTCGGAATATGCGCGGTACGCAAGCGACGAGCAGTCATACGTATCCGGTGCCCAGCGGCTGTCCTGACTGTATGCACTGCCGACTTTTGAAAGACAGTACGATGCTGCGATATTTCCGATTTCACCGGAGGACAGTCTGGAAGATACCGTCATGAGCCCGCTGTTGTCAGCATGGTACAGCGTTCCTTCAAAATAAATTCCCTGGTTTCGAATTTCGTACCCCTCGTCGTAAGAGCCGAAATAAAGCTGCGTGCCGAGGCGGAACGCGCCGACATGAGCTCCTGCGTGACCGCCGCAGCAGTCATCTATCCGGTACCGTTCCAGACCGCCGTCATACCGTGATGTTACAAGCCATCCTGTGTTTGTGAATTTTACCAGTATCCCTTCGTTGTCTGCGAGCAGCATGCCGTCCGTATCGTATCGGTATTTGCCGCGCATTACGTATCCTTCTCCCGGTACGCTGTAATATTCGTCATTTCCGATTTGGAAAAACGCTTCCGGGGCTCCGTTTGTCACGGAATCGATATAGTATCGCTGCAGTCCTCCGTCGTAAGCTGCCGTGACATGCCAACCGGGACATTCCAGGTTCCCTTCGTTGTCGGCAAGGTATGTGATGCCGGACGAGGCGGTGTATTTGCCGCGGACGACGTAGCCCTCCGGTCGTACGTATGTTTTTGCGCCGGACGTGTCTGTTGTGTAAACGCCTTCGCCGGCGGCTTTGCCGTCTGTGAACCAGTAGCGCTGAAGATCCTGGCCGAACGAAGCGGTTACAAGATAACCGTTCTGGAACAGCTTTCCGCTGTTGTCTGCGTAATACAAAGCGCCGTCGATGCCGGATGCGCCGCGCAGTTCATAACCGCTTTCCGGCTCGCCGTAGTAGGAACTGCCGTCGACGGAAAAAAAGCCGGTCATTACTTGATAGGATGAGTTGATGAAGTATCGCTGGAGTCCGCCGTCGAATTCTGCCGTTACATGCCAGCCCGGTGAAAGAAGACTGCCGTCGTTGCCGGCAAGATACAGGGAACCGTCGGATGCGGTGCATTTGCCGCGGGCAATGGTGCCGTCGCTTAAGGCAAAGGCAGGATATCCCGCTTCTTCCGGCGGTATCAGGCGAGAAACGGCAAGAATGCCGCTGCTGTCGAGCCAGTATCGCTGAAGGCCGGTCACGGTGCCGTCGGGAGCCGTATCGGTGACGAGCCAGCCGGTATGCGCGGTACCGTTCGTGTAGTAACAGGTATTGCCGGATTCCGTGACCCATCCGGACAGGGACGATGCAGGAGATACGTCATCCGTACCGTCAAAAGCATGGCATGTCTGGCGCCGGCCAATCAGAATTATGACACATGTAAGGACAAGGATCCATTTCATGGCTTGTTTTCTGTTTATTGATTTTTGCATAAAAAAACTCCTTTTAATCTTTTTGAAATTCATGGCACAAAATAATATGAAACAAATATATTATTTAATTATACCAGACATTATAGTACAGCGGAACGATTCGGCCGTAATAAATGGAATTTGTGAAGCAAAAAGCAAAAGGGAAAACGAATACTTGAGAAATGATCGCGGCGTGTTTTGCTGTTTTTATAAAATATTTCAGCTAATTAACATTTTTTATGATAGAATAAAAATACTATATTTATCGAGGAGTATCTTCAGGGAGGTATCCGTAACATGAAGGACAATGCGGGGGAAGAGAAGATTCTGGCAGCGGCGATGAACGTTATTTCGGATAAGACCATCAGCGGTACGAGGATGCGCCTGATCGCGAAGGAAGCCGGCTTTGCCCAGTCAAACATCAACTATTATTTCAAAGACAAGAATGAAGTTTTAACGAAGCTGTCAAAGCACGTTTCCCAGTATTGTTTCGATTTCCGGGATCAGTTCCGCGACGACTATGACAAGGACAGTCTGGAGGATCAGATCGAGCTTTTTATCCGGCAGAAGCTGGACTTTATACTGGATGAGAAGAGTTATGATTTTGTCGAGATGGATTTCTGGCTGCAGACGCGGGTCAATCCGGAAATCAAGCAATCTGTCAGCGAAGGATACAAGCTGTGGAGAGAAGAGATCGACCGGAAGATCATTTCGAAATTCGGCGCTTCGATGTCGGAGAAAGAGAAGAAGGATCTGCCGTATGTGATCATTTCGCTGCTGCAGGGGGCCACGATCCAGTACCATCTGGAGGAGTTCGATGTACGTGAGTATTTCGAATACTGCAAGAAAATTATCAAAGCTGCGATCCAGGGATTTTAATAGCATCGCTTCGAAATAACTTACAAAAAACCGGCAGCGATGCTGTGCAAAACAGAAAATCGGTCAAACGATCAAAAAATAAATTGTAATCAGTTTCGTTCTGTGTTACGATAATTCTAGAAATTTGATTAACTCATCAAATTTTTATATTTAATGAATGATCACAATATATGGTAACAGCATTGCTGTTGAAAAGGGAATCCGGTTAAAGTCCGGAACATCCCCCGATACTGTATGAGCGACGAACATCCATTAAGCCATTATGAGTCTTGTGAGAAGGCGTGATGCTAGGACGACCTCAAGTCAGGAGACCTGCCATATATTGACGATTGCATTTTCTCGGTGGGAGAGAAGGTAAACGCGGGTACAGCTATGTGCCGGTGAAGAACCTTTTCTTTTTTTTACAGCTTTTTTATTACTAAGGCAGTTAGACAGGACAGAGACTCAAGAATTTTCTTCCTGAAGCAAAAGAAACAGGACGTCCGCGCTTCAGCAGGTAAATTTCCAGAGCTGATACTGTCAGGAATGCAAAGATAAGAATCATGCAGTTTCTATTCTGACAAGGAGGAAAAAATGGAAGACATTCTTAAGAAAATCGGAGACCTCGTAGCAGAGGGCGAAGAGGATGAAGCAGTCGAAGCGGTCCGCGAAGCTCTGAAGCAGGGCATTGAGCCGCTGAAAGTCCTTACGGACGGCGCAGGAAAAGGTATGGATGCTGTCAGCGAGCAGTACAATGCCGGGGAAGCGTTCCTGCCGGAGCTGGTGCTTGCAGGTGATGCCATGACAGCGATCATGAAGATCGTGTTTGAGAGCATGGATGAAAAGACAGCAGCAGAAACAAAAGAGGGTGTTGTTGTAATCGGGCAGGCAAAAGGTGATGTTCATGATATCGGAAAGAACATCTGCTCCGCTCTGCTGGCGGTTAACGGATTTGAAGTACATGACCTCGGCATCGATGTGCCGGTCAAGAAATTTATCGAAGAGGCTGAATCTGTAAATGCGGATTTCATCCTTATGTCAACGCTTCTTACAACTTCACTGCCTTACTTAAGCGATACACTTCAGTATATCAAGGATACGGGCCACAGAGATCAGTATTACTTCTGCGTAGGCGGCGGCCCTGTTACACCTGAGTTTGCTGAGAAGATCGGTGCAAACGGATGGTCCAGAACGGCTTTCGACTGTGTTGATATGTGCAAGCAGCTTGTTAAAGGACACAAAGCAGAAGATGGTCAGTTCGTAATGGTTGATTCAGAAGCGTAGTCGAAAGGAGAAGCGAGAATGAATAACTATAAGGTTCAGCTTATTTTACATTATCTTGACAAAGCCTTTGAAGGGCCTGTCATTCCCATGAAGGAATGGGATACAAAGATTATTCCGAAAACAGTCAAGGGAATCCTGAAGAAATATAATCTGCAGGGCACACTGGATATGGAAAACCCGATCAACCAGGATCCGGAACTTGCGGATCGTTTCTTCCAGGCAGGCTGGGAGCTGGCTTTGGAGCTTGGTCTTTACTGCGAAGATACAGAGCGTGTCATTAAAGTAACGGAAGAAGAGCTTCTGGAATGCATGCGGAATTATCAGTCCTGCAATATTCTCGGCGAGGGACAGGATCAGGTCGTTATGTACCCGAGAAAACCGGAAAGCCCGATCGTTCCGCTTGTTGCGGCTTCTCTTGGTATTGTATGCTCCGAGAAGAATTATCTTCCGCTTGTACAGGGAATCGTTAAGTACAACAAACTTGTCGATGTCCTTCACGGACCGACGCTTGCTACGGTATTCGGACATGCAATCCGCTCCGGCACGCCGTATGAAACATTGATGGGAAATTATGAATCCGAGCTGAAGAAGGAAGCCCTTTGGAGAGTCGGACGTCCCGGCATGGCATGCACAGGTGTTGCAGGTGCCGTTACCGAGTACGGTCATCTCGGCGGAGCTCCCGCAGTTGCAGGCCGCGGCAATGTAACGATGTCACTTCTGCCGGTCGAGCTGAAATGTACATTCTCGAACTTCCACAGGATTCTGCAGGGACTTAACTACGGCCATAAGCTTCGTGTCGGCGGCTTCTCCTATATCGGCGGATATGCAGGACCTCCTGAAGGAGCAGCTCTCTGCAACGTTGCAAATGATCTGCTTATTTCCACGATCATGCAGGCAGACTATGTAAGCTCCTATGTTTATGATATCCAGCTGTTCGGCAACTGCGGCCGGAAAGCCGTATGGGCAAACAGCATCGCTACACAGGCAGTCAGCCGCAATACAGGCTTTATGCGCAACAAGATCGTCAATGAGACAGGCGGACCGTGTACAGAAATGTTCATGTATGAAGCAGCTGTCGGCTGCATGAATCACTGCGTATCCGGCGGTTCCAAGACGACACAGCCTCGTTCCGCAGGCGGCCGTTACACCGATTACATCACCCCGATGGAAGCATGGTGGTGCGGTGATGTATTCAAATCATGCGCAGGCATGACACTGAAGGATGCAAACGAAGTTGCGAAGAAGATCCTGCCGAAGTACGAGAAGAAACTTGGCTTCCCGGACAAAGGACTTCCTGTTACGGAATGCTTTGATCTTGACAACCAGGTACCGCTGGAGAATTACCGCGAGCTGTACACGAGAGTCAGGAACGAACTGATCGATATCGGACTTCCGCTTAACAAGGTTTATGGGGAGTGGTATGCCGATCGCATGGCAGTAAGGAAAAATTACAGCATAATAGGTTGATCGAACGAGATCGGAGGGGGGACAGAAAACAAGTTTCTTGAATTCTGTCCCCTTTAAAGAAGGGTGCATATGAGCGAACCAATCTTAGAAATGAAAAGCATCACGAAATCCTTTGCCGGAGTAGTAGCGAATCACGACGTTAATTTAAGTTTATACGCGGGTGAGATTCATGCGCTGCTGGGAGAGAACGGCGCCGGGAAAACAACCTTGATGAATGTTCTGACCGGAACATACAAGGCAGACTACGGGCAGGTATTTTTTAAAGGCAAGGAAGTCAGTATTTCCAACCCGAAGCATGCCGTCGAACTTGGAATCGGAATGGTGCATCAGCATTTCCGTCTGATCCCGACACTGACCGTTACAGAAAATATTCTGCTGAATTCGGGAACGTGTCCTTTGATCCTGAATACCAAAGCAATGGATGAAGAAATTAGTAAATGTTCGCAGAAATTTGGCCTTCAGCTGGAGCCGGCCGCTAAAATCTGGCAGCTGTCTCTCGGAGAGCAGCAGAGGGTCGAGATCGTCAAGCTTCTATACCGCGGTGCGGAAATACTGATATTGGATGAACCTTCGGCAGTATTGACACCGCAGGAATCTGTTGAAATGTTCAAAACGCTGCGCAAAATGGCAGACAGCGGAAAGGCAGTTGTTTTTATTTCGCATAAAATGAACGAAGTCATGGCGCACGCGGACCGGATCACGGTTTTGCGGGCAGGAGAGTCAGTCGCGACCATGATGGCAGGCGAAATGAATCAGGATGAACTCACGAACTTGATGGTTGGTCATGAGCTTCCAAAACTTGAAAAGAAAGCAACCGGCAAAGTCGGTGATATCGTACTAAAATGCGAAGACATCAGCGCCAATAATGACAGAGGACTTCCGGCTCTCAAGAAAGCGAATCTTACCATTCGCAGCGGAGAGATCATGGGAATTGCCGGAATCGCAGGAAACGGGCAGAAAATGCTGGCGGAAGTCATTACCGGTTTAAGAAAGCTTACCAACGGGTCTGTTTATTATAAAGGAACAGATATTTCCGGAAAAAGCGTTATGCAGCGAAATAGAATGGGCATTTCCTTTGTACCGGAAGACCGGCTCGGCATGGGGCTGGTGCCGAACATGAACATGATGTCGAATGTGATCCTGAAAAAATACGGCAACAGCAAATTCAGCAAGAAAGGCATTCTGAACAAGAGTGCGATCCAGACGGAAACAGAAGAATACGTCAAGAAATATGACATTAAAAATGCCGGCATTCAGCGGGAAATCCGTCTTATGTCAGGCGGCAACCAGCAGAAGCTTCTGATTGCCAGGGAAATCAGCGGTCTTCCGGATCTGATCGTTGTCGTATACCCTGTCCGTGGACTGGATATCGGGGCTACGGAGGCCATCCACGAAATTGTTCTGCAGCAGAAGGAACGCGGCGCGGCAGTATTGATGATTTCCGAGGACCTGGAAGAAATCTTTGCGCTTTCCGACCGGATCGGCGTTCTGTATGACGGATATTTAAGCGATCCGCTTATAACAGAGGACACGACGAAGCTGGATGTGGGCCGTCTCATGGCAGGCATCGGGATCGGAGCCGCAAAGGAAGACGAGAAAGAGGTGACGGCGTAGATGGACAAGAAAAGGCTTGTAATGGTAAGACGTGATAAATTGCCTATGTACCTTCGGATCCTCAATCCGATCATTTTTCTGATCGTCGCACTGGCTTTTTCAGGAATTTTTATTATAATGCAAGGTTTTAACCCGGTTACGGTTTATATCAAGATGTTCGGAGAGGCGTTCGGATCGGCATCCGGCCTTTCAGCCAGTATCGTTATGGGCATACCGCTTATGATGTGCGGACTTGGTGTTTCGATTGCATTTAAGATGAATCTGAACAACATCGGCGCAGAAGGTCAGTTCGCGATGGGAGCCATGGCTTCCACAGGATTTATCCTGTTCGGACCGAAGCTCCCGGGAGCACTTCAGATTCCGATGATGATCATTATCGCGACGGCGACAGGAGCTGCATGGGCTTTGATTGCCGCGATCGCCAAAGCATACTGGAATGTAAATGAGACGATCATTACCTTGATGATGAATTACGTAGCGCTGCTGCTTTTGAATTATCTCTGCTACGGGCCGTGGAAGGACGGAAGCGGACTGAATCTTCCGTATACAAAGAAAATTCCGGCGACGGCTTACATGTCAAACCTCGGAGGCACAGGAATCAGCATCGGGTTTATTATTGCCATCGTAGCGGCAGTCATCATGTACTGGTTTTTCAATTATACGACGGCCGGATTTCAGATTTCGGTCATCAAGAACAGCATGAATGCAGCGCGGTATGCCGGGATCAATGTGAAGAAAAACATCATGACGGTTTTGCTTTTAAGCGGTGCGTTGTCCGGCATGACGGGTGCGATCCAGGTCTGCGGCTCCATTCACAGACTTCAGCCGACGATCTCGAATAATGCGGGATTCACGGCGATCGTTATCGCATACCTCAGTAAGTTTAATCCGCTCGTTGTAATTCTGGTTTCCATTTTCTTCGGCGGGCTTGCAAAAGGCAGCTTCACGGTACAGACGCAAGGTGTGCCGGCTCAGATCGCGACGATGATTCAGGGCTCGATCCTGATTTTCATCCTGGTCGGAGAAATTTTCATCAAGTACAGATTTGCACGTGTCGGTCAGCATGAAAGCATCAACAAAGCAGAATAGGAGGAGAAGCAGATGACGATTTTTATTGCAATACTAGCCTCGACGATCATTGTAGCAACTTCTATCCTTTATGCTACTGTCGGTGAGATCTTCGCGCAGCTGGCAGGTATTATGAACCTGGGCCTGGAAGGTATCATGCTGATGGGAGCTGTGACGGGTTATCTCGGCGTCATGCAGACGCATTCGCTTGGACTGGCTCTGCTGTATGCCATTTTTACAGGAGTTCTGATGGGTGTTGCCTACGCATTCCTGACCGTTACGCTTCAGACAGATCAGGTTGTCAGCGGTCTGGCCATGATGACGTTCGGTACGGGACTCAGCGGATTTATCGGGAAACCGGTCGTTTCCGTAGCGGCTAACATGGCTTTCGGAGATATCGCGATTCCGGGGCTTTCGAGTATTCCGGTCATCGGACCGATCCTTTTCGACCAGAATATTCTTGTTTATATCATGTATTTTATTATTCCCTTATCCCTGTATTATATATACAGGACGCGGTACGGACTTTTACTCCGTGCGCTCGGTGAAAATCCGGCAGCGCTCGACGCAGCAGGATACAATGTATACGCGATGCGGTACGGATACGTAATTTTTGGCTGTACAATGACAGCGATAGGCGGAGCGTTTATTTCACTCGCATATACAAACTTCTGGAATGAAGGAATGACAGGCGGCAAAGGCTGGATCGCAGTCGCACTCGTTATCTTTGCATCCTGGAATCCGCTCACGGCTGTATGGGGAGCACTTCTTTTCGGCGGAGTCAGTATTCTGGGCAATTATATCCAGATGATTGTGCCGGGCGTGCCTTCACAGATCATCGGCATGCTTCCCTATGTATTAACGATTCTAGTGCTGATTCTTTCAACGGGTAGTTTTCGAAAGAAACATATCGATGTACCAGCCTCGATATGTATTCCATATGACCGTGAGAATCGCTAGAAGATACATTAACTCTATTCTAAAGGAGGAAACAGTATGAAAAAGAAAGTGCTAAGCGTAGTTCTGGCTCTGACCATGATCGCGGCGTGCGCGGCAGGATGCGGCAGCTCAAGCAGTTCAAGCAGTTCGGCAAGCAAAAGCAGCAGCTCGGCAGCAAGCAGTTCATCGACAGCAAGCACAGCGAAAAAGGGCTCGACCATGACGAAATCCGAACTTGTTGACAAGACAGCTGATTACAGCAAAATCAAAATCGGTTCGTTTTCAACAGACAACAAGGATGATGGCGGCTGGACAGAGGCACAGTACAAGGGGATCACAGATGCAATGAAGGCTTGCGGCATGGACGTTGATACGCAGCTTGTATTCATGGAGTTCATTCCGGAAGAAGCAGCAGAAACAACGAATGCTGTAGAAGCTCTTGTAAAGGAAGGCTGCAATGTCATCATGGGCGCTTCCACAGGTTATGCACCGATACTGTCAGATCTTGCGACACAGTATCCGGATGTGCTTTTCACACAGGCTGGTGCACCGGCTGACAATCTTGTCTGCTATCAGATCCGAGATTATCAGTCCATGTATCTGCTGGGCTATATGTGCGGACTGATGTCTGACAGTGATCAGCTTGGTTTCTCGGCAGGTATGTCAGAAGCATCCGTAAGACGTGCAATCAACGCATTCGCGTTAGGCGCGAAATATGCGAAATCATCCGCAAAAGTAAAAGTCGTATGGGCAAACAGCTGGTATGATCCTACGGCAGAAGCAGAATGTGCAAACAGCCTTATCAGCAGCGGCATCAAGTACATCGGTGTTGATGCTTCTTCACCGGCTATCCCGCAGGCATGCGAGAAAGCAGGCGCGTACTGCACAGGATATCATAAGGATGTAACATCCTACGCTCCGGGCGCTGTTCTCTGCTCTTTCGTATGGAACTGGGCTCCGATCATGGAAAGCATCTTTACGACATATGCAAAGAATGGCCTTAAGCCGTTCTCAGATTACTATTTCTGGGGTTCCGACATGGATTGCTCTCAGATATCTGCATTCAACGATACACTCGTTCCTGCTGACGTTCAGCAGAAGGTAAAAGACCTTAAGACGAAAGTTGACAGCGGCGAGATTCAGGTATATGGCGGCGAGCTTAAGGACAACGAAGGCAAAGTTCTTGTACCGGCAGGCTCCACGATGTCCGATGATGATATCATCACACAGGAATTCCTGGTAGACAATGTTGACGGTACCTGGAAATAAACAGTAAAAAAGAGAGTTCTTGCCATTTATGGGATTTCTCCTCTCGCTGAGGGGAGAAATCCTATTTCAACTATGGAATTGTTATTTCGGAAAGAGGTAAATATATGGCCAATTTTGATGTTGTCGGAAAACCTTGCAGACGAGTTGATGCTTACGACAAAGTTACCGGTAAAGCAAGGTATGTAGGTGATATCAAGAGAAAAGGAGTGCTGTACGGAAGTATTCTTCACAGCCCGATTGCCCACGGCATCATGACAGGCATCGATACGTCAAAGGCAAAAGCGCTGGAAGGAGTTGTATCCGTAGTTACATACGAAGATGTACCGAACATTCCTTATACCTCGTGCGGTCATCCTTATCCATTTGATACGCCGCTTGATACGTTGATACTGGAGAAGCATGTCCGTTATGTCGGAGATCCGATCGCAGCAGTGGCTGCGGTTACTCCGGAGATTGCCGAGAAGGCAGTCAGTCTGATCACATTTACATATGATGAATTACCGGCGGTTTTCACGATCGAGGACGCAATGAAGGAAGGCGCGCCTGAGATCCATGAGGGAACCAAAAATATTTTAGGTGAAAACGAGTATGAATACGGAGACGTGGAAAAGGCATTTTCTGAGGCTGCATACGTTTTCGAGGATGTTATTGAAACACCGATCGTTACGCACTGCCAGATCGAAACACATATTTCTCTGGCGGAGGTAGATCAGGCCACAGGCCGGGTTTTCCTGCACGCAACGACACAGGTACCTACGATCATGCGTGAACGGATCGCCTACGCACTCGGAAGAAAAATGCGGGATGTGCGTGTCATTAAGGAAAATGTCGGAGGCGGATTCGGCGGAAAACAGGAACCTGTTTATGAAATTATCAACTGTCTGCTGGCCATTAAGACGAACCAGCCTGTATTATTGGATATTTCGAGGGAAGAGTGCCTGGCAATGACGCGGTGCCGTCATGCTTCAAAGGTATATCTTCGCACGGCCCTTGATAAAGATTATAAATTTACGGCACGAGTGATCACCGCATACAACAACAATGGAGCATACTCATCTCACGGCCATAATGTCATGTATAACATAGCGTCTGAATTCCGTGCGCTGTATCCGACGCCAAGCATGCATTTTATCGGGAAATCGATCTATACGAATCTGCTGATCGCCGGTGCCATGAGAGGATACGGGATCCCGCAGGAAACGTTTGTGATGGAATCCCACATCGATAATATCGCCCGCGCGCTTCACATCGATCCGTATGAGCTGCGGCAGAGAAATATTTACCATCCGGGCGGCCCATTCTACGGCGAGGATATTACGGTAGGCTCCTGCGGCCTTCAGGAGATGATGGAAAAGGGCAGGAAAGCGATCGGCTGGGATGATTTTCAGAACACAACGTCAGCCGACGGAAAGATCAAGCGCGGAATCGGTATGGCGTGCTGCTCGTACCTTCAGTGCTGCTATCCGTTCAATACGGAATGGTCCAGCGCGCGCGTTCAGGTCCATGAAGACGGATCCGCTTCTTTATACTATGGATGCACGGAGATCGGCCAGGGTACCGATACGATCATGCCTCAGATAGCGGCAGAAGCGCTCGGCGTACCGTTTGAGTGGGTACACAGCGTACTTCCGGTCGATACGGATATATCGCCGTTCGATCCGGGCGCATACGCGTCGCGCCAGACGTATGTCAGCGGCTATGCCGTCAAGAAAGCGGCGCTTGCCTGCAAAGAGGATATTCTGGTATTTGCCGCGAAGAAGCTGGAGAAGGAAAAGGATTCGCTTGATGTTAAAAAGGGATATCTGGTTTCGAAAGATACCGGAGAACAGATCTGCCCGCTTGAAGATATCACGAGAAAGATGTACTACAACACAAGAAATACTCAGTCCATCTGTCACGAAGTATATCACTGCCCGACAGACAACGCGTTAACGTTCGGTACCGTATTTGCGATCGTTTCGGTCGATACGGCGACAGGAAAGGTTACGGTCGAAAAACTGCTTACATACCTCGACAGCGGAGTCGTCATCAATCCCATAACGTCAGCCGGACAGCTGTACGGCGGCGCGGTAATGAGCATGGGCTACGGACTTATGGAGCAGGTCCTGATCAATCCCAAGACCGGTCAGGTATACAATGACAACCTCCTGGATTATAAAATCCCTACGATGGCAGATTATCCGAACGTCGAGGGACATTTTGTGGAAACAGACGAGCCGTCGAGCGCTTACGGAAACAAGAGCATGGGAGAGCCGCCAAACCTCGCACCGGCGGCTGCGATACGAAACGCAGTCGTAAACGCGACGGGTGTTACGATGAACCGTCTGCCGCTCACACCGGAACGTGTCTGGGAGTTCCTGCATCCGGACGATAAGGAGGATACCAATGTATAGTGTAAAAGAATTGTATCGTCCCGCATCGCTTGAGGAAGCACTAAAGACGCTGAAAGAAAATCCGGACGCGTCGCTTCTGGCAGGAGGGACAGATGTACTTGTAAAGCTCCGCAAAAAGAAACCGGAGAATGTAAAGCTGATCAGTATTTCCCAGCTTTCGGAATTAAAAGGGACCGGGCTGCTGGATGACGGCACGATCGCGATCGGTCCGTGCACGACGTTTACAGAGATCGGAAACGATCCGGTCATCCGCGAAAAGATACCGATGCTTGCACACGCTGCACTTTCCATGGGCGGCCCGCAGATCCAGAATGTGGCGACGATCGGCGGAAATGTATGCAACGGAGCGGTGTCGGCCGACAGTGCGCCCTCGCTTTTTGCACTGGATGCTCAAATCGTTCTGCGTACGTCGGAAGGCGAGAGAACGACCGGAATCGAAGATTTTTATCTGGGACCGGGCAAAGTGAAAAAAAATCCGGATGAGATCATGGTCAAGATCCTGATCCCGCCGCGCGGCCGCCGGTTTGGCTGCCGCTATATCAAGTTTTCGACGAGAAAGGCCATGGATCTGGCGATCCTGGGAGCCGCGGCTGCCGTGACGCTTGAGGATGACAAAGAGGTGATACGGAAGGCAGCTCTCGCGCTTGGCGTTGCGGCGCCGGTGCCAGTCCGCTGCAAAACGGCGGAAGCATACCTGCAGGGCAAGACGCTGACAAAAGAAGTAATCGAAGAAGCCGGCCGCCTGGCACTAACTGAAGCAAACCCGAGAGATTCATGGAGAGCTTCAAAACGATACCGGGAAGCTCTGATCAAAGAGCTGAGCGGCCGTGCGCTGGAAGCAGCCTATAAATGCGCGGGAGGAGAAACATATGATCCAAATACATCTGACGTTGAATAATGCTCCGCTTACGATAGAAGTGGAAGAAGGGGAAACTCTTCTCGAAATGCTTCGGAATCGTCTTGAACTGACCGGTACGAAGAAAGGCTGTGAAGTCGGTGAGTGCGGAGCGTGCACCGTGCTGATTGACGGTGTTCCGACAGATTCCTGCCTGTACCTGGCAGCGCTGACGGATGGAAAAGAAGTAACTACGATAGAAGGCATTTCACAGAATGCGACGCTGTCAGTCATCCAGCAGGAGTTCATTGAGAAAGGCTCCATGCAGTGCGGTTACTGTACGCCCGGAATGATCATGACGTCGTATGCTCTGCTGAAGAAGAACCAGCATCCTACTGTTGACGAAATCAAGAAGGGACTTGCAGGCAATATGTGCAGGTGCGGAGCTTACCAGCAAATCATTGATGCAGTACAGTCTGCTGGGGAAAAACTGGAAGCAATGGAAAAGGAAGCGTGATAGAAATGGGAAAGTATCTTATTCGCAATGCAGATGCAGTTGTAACTTGTGACAGCAGTGACCGGATCCTGAAGGATTGTGATATTCTGACGGACGGAAACAAGATCGTTGATATCGGACGCGGGCTTGTATGTCCGGACGCAGAAATCATTGATGCTTCCGGCAAGTTTGTATATCCGGGTCTTGTAAATACACACCATCATCTGCTGCAGGCTTTTACGCGCAATATACCGATCATTCAGAATTCAGAGCTTTTTGACTGGCTGCTGTATCTGTATCAGGTATGGGAAAGAGTAAATCCGGAATACATGTATTACAGTTCGCTTGTCGCGATGGGTGAATTCGTGAAGTTCGGCGGAACGACGATGTTCGACCAGCACTTTGCGTTCCCGCGCAGCTCAGACAAGGGAATCGTTGACAGTGAATTTCGTGCGGCGCAGGAGCTTGGCGTCCGGTTCCACGCCGGCCGGAGCTGTTTTACAAGAGGAAAAGAAAAGGGCGGACTTCCGCCGGAAGAACTGATCGAGACGAATGAGGAATACTTAAGCGACTGCTCACGTCTGATCGACAAGTATCACGACAGCAGCCGGTATTCGATGCGTCAGGTCGTCATCGCACCGTGTTCGCCGTTTTCGGTCGATACGGATACCATGGTCGAGTCAGCGGTGCTGGCAAGATCGAAAGGTGTTCGTCTTCATACACATCTCTGCGAGACTCTTGACGAAGAGAAGTACTGCCTGGAGGTTTATCATGACCGTCCTGTCGACTGGGCCGAGAAATGCGGATGGCTTGCGGACGATGTATGGTTCGCACACGGGATCCACTTTACGGATGACGAAGTCAGGAGGCTGGCGGAAACAAAGACCGGTGTCGCACACTGCCCGGTTTCGAACATGAAGCTCGCGTCAGGGATCTGCAAGGTGCCTTTGATGCTGAAGCTCGGTGTTCCTGTCGGTCTTGCGGTTGACGGTAACGGGAGCAACGATGATTCGAATCTGCTTGCGGATCTGCGTGTCTGCTTCTTGCTGCACAGACTGAATTCCAGTCATGACGCACCGTCCGGATATGACTGTCTGAAGCTTGCAACGACCGGAAGCGCAGAGCTTCTTGGACGTGACGATATTGGCTCGATCGCGAAAGACAAAGCGGCAGACCTTTTCATGATCGACGTAGATCAGCTTGATTATATCGGCGGACTTCTTGATCCCGGCGCATTCCTTGCCACGATCGGATACAGCCGTCCCGTTTATCTGACGATGATCAACGGAAAAATCGTTTATAAAGACGGCAGGCTTCTGGGAATCGACGAAGAGAAGATCCGTGCAGAGGCACGCGATAAAGTAGCGAAGGTTTATGAAAATCTTCCTACCGAATAAGAAAGAACTTAAGCAGCCGTTTTAAAGAGAGCTGCCAAAGACCAGGAGACTGTTTGAAAACCTTCAAATATGCCTGGATATATCAATCTTTTCAAAGGAGATAAACGTATGACTGGAAAAGAATTAATTATTCAGACGCTGAAACATGAAAAAACAGAACGTGCACCGTGGGTACCGTTTGCTGGTGTTCACGCAGGCAAGCTTCTTGGCTACAAAGCCGAGGAAATGCTGAAGGACCCGGACAAGCTTTACAAATCCCTGATGGAAGTCAACCGCCTGTATATGCCGGACGGCCAGCCGATCGTCTTCGATCTGCAGCTGGAAGCCGAAGTACTTGGCTGTGACCTGATGTGGGCGGATGACAACCCGCCGAGCGTAACAGGCCATCCATGGGAGAATGAAACACATTTCGACAAAATGATCACCAAAGATGATGGCAGGATCGGCATGGTGATGGATGTCGCAAAACGCATGAAGGAATCGGTCGGCGATACGACGGCTCTTTACGGACTGTTCTGCGGACCGTTCACATTAATGTCCCATCTGCGCGGCACGGCGCTTTTCATGGATATGAAAAAGAAACCGGACGACGTTCATAAGCTGGCAGACTACTGTGTGGAGCAGGGCTGCCGGATGATCGATTATTACGCGGAATGCGGAATGGATGTCATCGCACCGGTCGATCCGCTGATTTCGCAGATTTCCCCGAAGAGCTTCGCAGAATTCATGTCGGAGCCGTATACGAAGCTGCTTTCTTATATCCACAGCAAGGGCTGTTTCTCATCCTTCTTTGTATGCGGGAACGCGATCCGGAATCTGGAGCTGATGTGCCAGACCGGGCCGGATTCGATTTCGATCGACGAGAATATTCCGATGGAGACGGCGAAAGCGATCACCGATCAGTATAATGTAACGATCGGCGGAAACATTCCGCTGACGACGACGATGCTGTTCGGCAATCAGATGGACAACATGAAATTCGTCGTCGATATGCTGAACAAGGTAGACAGCAGGAACCTGATCGTCGCGCCGGGCTGTGACATGCCGTATGATCTGCCGAAGGAGAACGTAATCGCGGCGGCGCAGGCAGTCCATGACATCGCAGGCGCACGTGAGATGGTCAAGAATTACGAAGCGGCCGATGATACGATCGAGATCGAGCTGCCGGATTACGAGCATCTGGAAAGACCGCTGATCGAGGCGTTTACGCTGGATTCGGCGCAGTGCGCGGCGTGCCAGTATATGTGGGCGACCGTCAACGACGCAAAAGCAAAGTACGGTGACAAGATCGATATCATCGAGTACAAGTACAACAAACGGGAAAACATCGCACGTTGCAAGAAGATGGGCGTGCCGAACCTGCCGACGCTGTATATGAACGGCAAGGCGATGTACGTGTCGATCATTCCAAGCCATGAAGAATTTTACAGTGAGATCGAAAAGCTGCTGTAAACAAATTCATGAAAATGATTCATGAATATGAATTATGAATGTGAAAGGAGCTGGATGAAATGAGTAAGGTATTAATTAAGAACGCGAGGGCTATTATCAGCTGTGACGGGCAGGATCGGGTGTATTATGACACAGACATGCTGATCGACGGTCCCCGGATTGTCAAGATCGGAAAGAATCTTTCGGACAATGAGGCTGAGGTAATCGAGGCGAAAGGAAAGTTTATTTATCCGGGCATGATCAATACCCATCACCATTTCTTCCAGACCTTTTACCGTAACCTGCTGTCGATCGATTATCCGAACATGACCGTGCCGGAGTGGCTTGACAAGGTATTTCCGGTGTTCATGCTGGTAGACAAAGATGTCATGTATTATTCGGCGATGGCTGCACTCTCCGATTTGATCAAACACGGCTGCACCTGTGCGTTTGATCATCAGTATATGTACACGAACGCGACGGGTAAGGAATCCGTTGATGTTCAGATGCGTGCCGCTTCCGAGCTTGGCATCCGCTATCATGCGGGCCGTGCCTGCAATACGATTCCGGAGAGCGAAGGAAGCCCGATCCCGGCAGAGCTTTGCGAGACGACGGATGAGTTCCTGAAGGACTGTGACCGCCTGATCAGCAAGTATCATGACAGCAAGCCGTTTTCTATGTCACAGATCGTTATCGCTCCGTGCCAGCCGATGAATTCCTATAAGGAAACATTTACGGAGTCCCTGAAGTTTGCACGTGAAAAGGGTGTTCACCTTCATACCCATCTGGGAGAAGGCGAGAATGAGATCATCAAGGCACGGTATGGGGTTCGTACCGTTCAGTGGGTCTATGATATCGGATTCGTTGGAAAAGACGTCTGGATTGCACACGGCTGGGAAATTCAGCCGGATGAATACAAAATCATGGCAGAAACAGGCACCGGCGTTTCCCATTGCCCGGGTCCGGCGATTCTGGGCGGATTCCCGATCCTTGACATGAAAGCGATGATCAAAGCCGGTATGCTGATCAGCCTTGGATGTGACGGTTCGGCGACGAACGACAGCTCCAGCATGCTTGATTCCCTTCGCATGGCATATATGATGCAGACATACAATTCGAAAGCAAGAGGCGGCTGTATTACACCGTATGATATGCTGAAGATCGCAACGGTAAACGGTGCCAAAACGCTCGGAAGAGACGATCTCGGCTCGCTCGAAGAAGGAAAAGCAGCGGATCTGTTCATGATCAATGCAGAAGTACCGGAACTGATGGGTGCGCTTCACGATCCGAAGAATATCCTTGCAAGATGCGGTGTCACAGGTCCTGTATGGCTGACCATGATCAACGGGAAAACCGTCTTCAAAGACGGCCGTCTGACCGGCATCGACGAAGAAAAAATAGCTGCAGAAGGGGAAGCAGTCTGCACGAAAGTCATTCGTAACCGCTGCGACCTTTTTTGATCACCAAGGAGTAAAATGAGCATAATTACTGTTGAACCGGGGCTGGTGCGTTTATCGACCGGCCCCGGCGAAAGTTTATTGGAAGCGATCCGGCGAAACGGGGACCTGCATTTCGAAACACCGTGCAATGGCAACGGTTCCTGCGGAAAGTGCCGTGTGATCGTTAAAAAAGGAAATTTGTCGCTTCCCTCCGATGCGGAAAAGAATCTGCTGGGAGAAGAGGAGCTTAAGAAAAACGTTCGTCTCGCATGCTTCGCGAAATGTGTCGGAAGCGATGATGAGATCGTGATTTCATTTCCTGAAAAAAAGGGGCGTGACATCGTACTTGGCGGGCTTCACCTTGACGGTACGGTAAAAGAACCGCTTTTTCCGAATTCGGATTATCGACGCTACGCGATTGCAGTCGATATCGGTACAACGACGGTCGTCTGTGCGCTGATCGACACGAAGAAGGGGACAGAAGCGGCAGAAGCTTCTGCCATAAACCCTCAGACGACGATCGGGGGCGATGTTCTTTCACGCATCGCGTATACGATCAACCATAAAGAGGGACTGTCAAAACTTCAGTCACTGATCCTCGGCTGTTTAAATGACCTGACGCTGAAACTGACGGAAGAAGCATCCATTCAGGAAGACCAGATCGCCGGCTATGCGGTCGCGGCTAACTGTACGATGCTCCATCTTTTACTGGGCGTCGATCCTTCCTCGCTTGCGGCAGTGCCGTTTACACCTGTATTTACGGCCGGACAGCATCGCAGCGCGAAAGAGGCGGGACTGATTCACTGCGGCGGTGAAGCGGAACTATACTGTCTTCCGTCTGTTTCCGCTTATATCGGTGCGGATATCGTAGCGGGCGTCCACATGTGTGATCTGATCCATGCGAAGAAAAATGTGATGTTTATCGATATCGGCACGAACGGCGAGATGGTATTCTCGAAGCACGGCAAGATGTGGGGATGTTCCTGTGCTGCTGGTCCTGCCATGGAGGGAATGAACATTACATGCGGCATGCGTGCCGCGGAAGGCGCGATCGAACGTGTTTCATTCCGGAACGGCGCGTTTGACGTTAAGACGATCGGCGGGAAGAAGCCGGAAGGGATCTGCGGAAGCGGCGTCCTCGAAACGGTCGCGTCGCTTCTTGCGAGCGGCGGTGTGGAGCCGTCCGGAAAGCTTTGCGGAAACAACGAAGAACTCAGACCTTTTTATTATCAGGAGGGAAAATCAAAAGGATTTGTCCTGTACGGCAAAGATCCCGAAATCAGGTTTTCCCAGGCAGATGTCCGTCAGATACAGCTCGCAAAGGGCGCGCTGTTATCCGGTTTTCTGACGCTTGTGAAGTCGGCGGGGCTTACGCTTGATGAAGTTGATGAAGTGATCATTGCCGGTCAGTTTGGATCGTATCTGAAAGAAGACACCTTGATCGATATCGGCATCCTGCCGGGTGAAATGCGGGGCAAGGTGCATTATATCGGGAATACGTCGCTGTCCGGCGCGGCGAGTGTTCTGCTCGACAAAGCGCTGAGCGATGACTATGAAAAGCTGGCCGGAAAAGTAACGTATACAGAACTGGGAAGTGAAGAAGGGTACGCGAAGCTTTTTATGAAGTGCCTGAACTTCCCGGAAGAATCCTGAAGGCGGTATCACGTATGCAAATCATTGCCTGTGAAATGATGGAAAATGAAATAAAGAAAGCGATGGAAGAAACGGGAGCAAAGGATCCGGTCATATGGCTGGAACGCGGACTCCACAACAGTCCCGACAGGCTGCGCACGGCACTTCAGGAAAAACTGGATGCGCTTCCCGCCGATGAGACGGCGATCCTGGCATTTTCGCAATGCGGCAACGCGGCGATCGATCTCGTCTGCAGCTGCGCGAAGATGGTGATCCCTAATTTTGCCGACTGTGTCAGACTGACGCTTTGCGACAAGCCGGGCAATTCCAACATGGCTGATATCCATACGCTGTATTCGAGCAAGGGCTGGATGGACAGTGACCGTTCCATGCGTTCGGAATACATGAGGTGTCTGGAAAAATTCGGACCGGAGAAAACGGACGGCGTTTACCGGGAAATTCTGAAAGAATATCATAATTTCTGTCTGATGGATACAGGCGCATATAAAATCGAGGATTATGCCGGCAAGGCAAAAGAGACGGCAGAGCTGTTTCATCTGAATTATAAAACATGCCCCGGCTATATCCGGGTCTATAAGAAATTGTTCAGCGGTGAGTGGGATAAAGAGTTTATTGTGAAGACGCACGGCGAATCGCTTACGCTGGATGATTTCTATACGCGGGGAGCGGCTCCGCTGCTTTGAATTATTTGGGAGAGGATTGAGGGGATGCGGCAGGGACGGGTGCGTGTGACTCGCGATTTTCCCGTTATTTCTGCACTCGCCTATGGATGGCTGCAGAACAAACTCAGCGGGCGCTGGGAAATCATCGGATCGGATGGTTTCCGGGCGCCCGCTTCAGACAGTGTTCTGCAGCCATCGCTTCGTGCAGAAATAACGGGAAAATCGCTAAGGTCACCCGCGCCCGTCCCTGCCGCATCTCCTTCAACACGCTTCCCAAAACGATTCCTTCCGTTTTTCCTCTCTTTGGTATAAAGGTTCCGTTTGTGTTTCAGTAATTCCATTGGGAATGTGTTGAAAAGCGGGAGAAGGGGGTCCGTGGGGCTGACATTAGCGAACTTCGGGGATTTCTGCGCGCAGCGATGGCTGCAAAATACTGTCTGAAGAGGGCGCCCGAAAACCATCCAGCCGGATGATTCTTCAGGCGCCCTCTGAGTTTATTTTGCAGCCATCCATAAGCGAGTGCAGAAATCCCCGAAGTTCGCGAGTCAGCCCCACGGACCCCCTTCTCCCGCGTTACCAACACATTCCCACTTTAAAGCATCTCGATAAACGCCGCAATCCTCGTATTCAGCTGTCCGATATCGGACTTGGAGTAATCGGTTTCGATGCTGATGAACGGGATATGTTTTTTCTCATTTACAAAGGTATGGATCGATTTGGATTCGACGGCATACGTATGACATGCCTGCAGGACCATTTCGACGACGCCGTCCGCCTTGTATTCGTCGATCAGGCGGCCGAGCAGTTCGAGCCGGTTCTTATTCGGCGTCATGACGGAGCAGCCGATATTCAGGTAACGGCGTGCGAGCGCGTCGTAAACGTCCGGATCGTCTTCATCTACAAGTGTATCGAACGCTTTTGCGCCGGTACAGTTTTCAAAAGCAACGACGATGCCGCCGTTGTCCTCCACTGCGCGGATGATCTTCTCCGTAGCGCCTCCGAGCGGACAGCCGGTGATCAGGATGCGCGGTTTCTTTTGCTCCATTTTGCCGTTTTTATAGTCCTGATTGATCTGATCGGTGATTGCGTCGATCTCGCCGGGTATTTTGGAACGGTCGAATTTAAAGGTGCTTCCGTACATGACCTTGAACAGATCATAGCCTTTCATCGGCGCGGGATCGTTCCGCATGACTTCGTAGAAGCGTCTCAGAGCTTTACGGCCTTCGTTGTTGGTATGGATCGCCTTGCGGATCATTTCTTCCGTGATCGTCGTGTTGAATTTCTTCTCAAGGTATTCTTTAAAACGGATTATCTCGCTTTTCCAAAGCTTCAGGGCCTCTTCACCTTGTGTATTCGGAAGCTCCATCAGGAAGACGTCCTTGAATTCCGACATATATTCATACATTTTTTTCTTTCCGTCGCAGGTGGTTTCCCCGACGACGACATCGGAAAAGTGGAAGTACGGACATTTGTCGGCTTTTGCAAAGCCATAGCTGGATTTGATCAGCGGGCAGAGATTTTTAGGCAGATCTTTTTCTGCCTCTTCTATTGTTTCGTCGGAGGTCGAACAGAGGCCGATCGTAGCGGCACCCATTGCCATCGCGATTTCCTGCGGAAAATACGTGCAGTACGCACCCACGACGGGAATCCCTTTGTCCTTCAGTTCTTTTACCTTTAAAAATGAATTCTTGCGCTGCTCGGAGAATTCTTCGAAAATCTCCGGCAGGTCTTTGATAATTTCCATATCTGATTGCTCCTTTTTAATGAATTCTCTGTTATTAAGGATACGCTTTTTTATTCTTCACATATATTGTAAATTTCTATAAATAACGGTCAGTTATTGAAAAACACAATTAGACGACGCTTCTTTGTTTGATAGAATAAAAAGGGTTATAGCTAAATTCAGAACAGCGGGAAGCATGAATCATGGAAAGTAAAACGGTTCCTTTTTTAACGGCAGAACATATCAATAAGAAATTTGGCTCCATAACGGCGCTTGAGGATGTATCTCTTTCGGTCTGTCAGGGTGAGATTCTGGCGATCGCGGGCGACAACGGAGCAGGCAAGACAACGCTGATCAAAATTATGTCCGGCGTCATCAGGCCGGATTCCGGCACGATCGTGATCGGCGGAAAGGAATACAGGGAGCTAACGCCGGCAAAGGCGATCAAAGCAGGTATTTCGACGGTATACCAGGATCTTGCACTCGGCAATACCATGGATGTCACGTCGAATATTTTTCTCGGAAACGAGCGGACATCGGCCGGGTTCCTGAAGAAGCGGGAAATGGATGAAGCAGCCGAAAAGCTGATCGAAGGACTGGATATCCATATCGCGGATGTTACGGTGCCGGTCGGCCGCTTAAGCGGCGGTCAGAGGCAGGGCGTCGCGGTGGCGCGTCTCATAAGCAGAAGCGGGAAACTCCTGATTTTTGACGAGCCGACGGCAGCCATGGGCCTTAACGAGTCACGCTCCGTTCTGAAGCTGATCAGACGCCTCGCAGGTGAAGGGTACGGCGTGATCATGATCAGCCATAATCTTCCTCAGATCCTGCAGGTCGCAGACCGGGTTTGCATCATGCGTCAGGGACGGGTGATCCGGGAACTGGAAACGTCGGATATTACTTTGGAAGAATTGGAGGATCTGATTTCGGGAAATACGGAAACAGGATCGCAGGTAAATCATGAGAACGAATAAAAACCGTGATATCTCTTATACACTTTTACTGCTGGGGCTGCTTGTGCTGCTCGTCGTCATTCTTTCTTTGTCGTCGTCCTTTTTCTTCAGCTGGAAGAACGGCAGAAATGTGCTGAACCAGTCGGCCATTTATCTGCTGCTTTCGATCGGAATGACGTTTATGATCAGCGCCGGGCAGATTGATCTTTCAGTGGGATCGATCCTTGGCTTTACAGGCATGACCATGGGACTTCTGATCCAGGGCGGAACAGGAACGGCGGCGGCTGTGGCGATCGGCCTTTTGACTGCCTTTGCGATTGGCCTTGTAAACGGTCTCCTTGTTTCTTATGGCCGGATCAATTCTTTTATCGTGACTTTAAGCACGATGACGATTTTAAGAGGGATCATTCTGATTAAGACGAACGCGAAATCGATTTTCGGATTCGGCGACGCGTTTACTTTTATTGGAAGCGGCAGCGTCGGTCCCGTGAATCTGCCGATCGTGATTTCGATTCTGGCTGCGGCTGCCGGTGCGGTGATTCTGCACAGGACGAGATTCGGCAGCTACTGTCTGTTTATCGGGTCGAACGAAATGGCACTGAACCGTTCCGGAGTCAGTGTCAGAAAATATAAAACGCTGATTTTTGCACTTTGCGGTCTTTGTGCCGGTGCGGCGGGAATGATCGTTACGTCGCGCATCAATTCAGCCGAGCCGCTTGCGGGTCAGGGGTATGAAATGGATGCGATCGCGATAACGATTCTCGGCGGTACCGATTTAAAGGGCGGGAAAGGCAGCGTGATCGGTACGGTTATCGCCTGCTTTATTCTGAATGTCATGAAGAACGGTCTTACACTTCTGTCGATCTCATCCCATTATCAGGAAATTCTGACCGGTGTGATCCTGCTTATTGCCGTCAGTGTATCGGAAAGCGGCCAGAGGAAGAAGCGGGAGGTTTAATATGGAAAAAAGATTGCTGTCACTCGGCGCGATCGCGATGGATGTCGTACTTTCGAGCAATACGCTGCCGCATGACGACGGATTTGCTTTTATAAAGGAAGAGAAGATGCTTCCGGGCGGGAGTGCGTCCAACGTTTCCGTATCGGCCGCGCATCTTGGCTTTCGTGTTTTTCAGACAGGGAAGATCGGCAGCGATTCGATCGGCAGTGTGTTCCGAAGAACGCTTCGGGAGGACGGTGTCGACGACCGCTACATCGTGACGAAGGAAAACGGAACGACGCTGCATACGTATATTCTGACGTCGCCGGGCGGTCATCACTGTATTTTCGCGAATCTCGGGGATTCGGTCGGGACGCTTGGGGCAGATGAGCTGCCTGACGATCTGATGGACTCCATGGATCTTTTTTATACGGATATGTTTTCACCGGAAGCGTCGCTCGATCTTGCCGAAAAGGCAGTCCGGCAGGGAAAACCTGTGCTGTACAACATGCAGTGCGTGCCGTCCTTCATGGAGCTTTGCGGGACGAAACGGAGCCACATTGAGAAAATGATGTCGCTTTGTACGATTTTCGTCAGCAACCGGGACGGCTTTTACGAGATGACCGGCGAAAAAGATCCTGCCATGGCTGTACGGATCATGCAGGAAACGTATCACGTACGCGAGGGTGTCATCTGCACAGCCGGTACGGACGGAGCTGTATGGTACGACGGGAATGCATACACGGCCGATGCATACCGGATCGAACCGGTCGATACGACCGGCGCCGGAGACTGCTTCCTGGGAGGCCTTCTGTTCGCATATTTCGGTTCGGGCTGGGATAAAGCGGCGGCGCTTTCGTTTGCCTGTGCCTCCGCGTCCGTCAAATGTCTGAAGGCAGGCCCGAGAAGCAAGGCAGATCTGCAGACAATTTTAGATTTTCAGGCTTCTCATTCAAAGAAGTTTTGAAATAAAGTACTGTATTATACATCACGAAGGAGGAATTGAACTATGAAAAAGAAACTGGTAAGTATTTTATTGTGTACGGCGATGGCTGTTTCGATCATGGCCGGATGCGGCTCGTCTTCTGCGTCAGGAAGCTCTGCTTCATCTGCGGCGAAATCATCTTCGTCATCGAAATCATCATCATCTTCTGCATCGACTGCAGCATCCGCATCAGCGGATACCGTGTTCCAGAAAGCACTGAAGCAGGTCGATACAGACCTTGCTCCGCTTCCAAAGAAGGACAGCGGTGTCAAGCTGGGAGCGATCGAAAGTACGCTTTCCAACTCGTTCTGGGTCACGATGCAGCAGGGCTATGAGGACGCAGCAAAAGAATACGGTGTTACAATCGACGTTCAGGCAACGGATTCCGATACGGATACAACGGGCCAGCTTGACATCTTAAACAGCATGCTTGTAAAGAACTATTCTGCGATCGCTGTTTCACCGCTGACAGAGAACTGCCTGATTTCCGGGATCGTAACGGCAAATCAGGACAAGGTCAAGATCATCACGACAGGAAATCAGGTAGATGAGAACGCTCTCAAATCCGCGGGCGGAGCGATCGACGGAGCAATCACGATCGATTTCTACAATCAAGGCGTCATGGGAGCTCAGTATATCATCGACAAGACAGGCGGAAAAGGCAAAGTTGCCGTTATAGCAGGCAATGAAGGCGGAACACAGGCTGACGCGCGCCGTGACGGTGCAAAGGATACGTTCGAAAAAGCCGGCATGGATGTCGTAGCGGTCGAGCAGTGTGACTTTGACGCGCAGAAAGCATATGACGCGACGACAGCGATCGTGGAAGCAAATCCGGATCTCGTCGGAATCGCATGTGCGAACGATGATATGGGAATGGGCGTCATTCGCGCACTTCAGGAAAAGAATATGAAAGACAAGGTCAAGGTCGTCGGCGTTGATTTTACGGCAGAAGCCAAGACAGCAATCGAAAACGGAACGTATGACGCGACGGTCGCCATGTCTCCGTATATGATCGGAAAAGAAGCAGTCATCATCATGCTGAAATCCCTGGAAGGTCAGGATGTCTCCAAGGTAGGCGACAGCACACCGATGGCACTTGTCGATTCAACGAACGTATCTCAGATGTCAGACTGGCACTGAGCAAAGGATAAGAATGAAAGAAGTTATGGAAGGTTTATCCGGCAGGATCCTAGGGGGTCTTGTCGGAGCCGCCTCCGGAGATGCCATGGGAGCTGCCACGGAGGCGAGAACGACGGAACAGATCCTTTCGTATTTTGGCCATAAGGTCGTAGATTTCGAGACGCCGCCGGATGACACGTTCGGCGCGGGAAATGTCCCCGGGCAGGTAACGGATGACTTCAGTTCCGCATACTTTATTGCGCAGTCCGTCACAGAAGCAGGCGGCCGCGTCGATGAAACGGCCATCCGGAAAGCGTTGATCGAATGGTCGAAGCATGCTGTTTTCTTTGATCGCTTTGCCGGTCCGACGACGCGTCTTGCAATACGCGTCTTTCAGGGAGAAAAGATCGAATCGTCGGCACGTGTTGATATGACGGCAAGGCAGGCAACGAACGGTGCCGCGATGCGGATTTCACCGATCGGACTTATAAACGCCGGAGATGTGGACGGGGCGGTGCGTGACGCGGTGACAGCCGCGATGGTGACGCACGACAATTACCTCGCCGTTTCCGGCGCGTGTGCCGTAAGCGCGGCAGTAAGCGCAGCAGCGGGCGGATCCGCCGATCTGTACAGTGTCCTTCAGGCCGGTCTTTATGGTGCGAAGGAAGGCGAAAAAGCAGGCAGAAAATGTGCAAAGGATGTGGCAGGTCCTTCCGTTATAAAAAGAATCGAAATGGCTGTCGATATCGGTCTTGGTCCGGGAACACCGGATGAAAAAATGCGTGAAATCAGCGACAGAATCGGAACAGGTCTTCATGTGTCCGAGGCTGTCCCTGCGGCGTTCGGCTTTTTCGCGGCATCCGGCGGAGACAGCATGGAGACGATCATCAGTGCGGTAAATGCCGGGTATGATACGGATACGGCGGCAACGATGGCAGGAGCGATCGCCGGCGCGCTGAACGGCATATCCTCGTTCCCGGAGCATTTTCTGCCGACGCTTGAAGAGGCGAATCATTTTGCGATCCGTGCGCTTTCGGAACGGATCGTCTCTGTCGTGGAATCAAAGCAGGAAAGGAAAGCGGAGAATGAGTGACAAAATACTGGGAACTCTGCTTGGAGCAGCTGTCGGGGACGCTATGGGCGCCGCGTCAGAACGAAAGTCATCGCGTCAGATCCTGGAGCTTTTCGGCGGAAGGCTTACGGAATTCCGAGATCCGCCGGAGGATGCGCCGGCAGGCGGCAGAAAAGCGGGACAGATCACAGATGCGTTCAGTATTCCCTACATTTTAACAGAGCACCTGATCCGCGCAGACGGAAAAGCCACGAAGGAACTTGGAGAAAAAGCTCTTTTGGAGTGGGGAGAAACGGAGTATTACGAGCCGTTTGCCGGTATGACGACACGAAACGCAGTCAAGCGTCTCCGGGACGATAATAAGATGAATGACTGGGCGTATGCGGGCCGTCTCGGAACGAAGCTGTACAAAAGCCACTACTATGCGCTTTCGTCAAACGGCGCTGCGGTAAAAGCGTACCCGATGGGGCTCCTGAGCAACGGCAGCATGGAGAAAGCGATCGACGATACCGTCGAAATCACGATGTCGTCGCACGACGATCCGTACAGCATATCCGGGGCGTGTGCCGTCGCGGCAGCTGTCTGTGAAGCGCTGCATGAACATACGTCGGTGTATGAAATCGTACAGGCCGCTCTGTACGGCAGTACGGAAGGCGAGAAGCGGGGGCGCGCGCACCGTGACATTTGGATTTATCCGGGTCCATCCGTTACGAAGCGGATCATGATGGCGGTCGAATACGCGCTGCACTGCGGCAGTGAAGAGGATGTTGTCGAGGGACTTATGGAGCGGATCGGAAACGGACCGGCGATCGCGGAAACAGTGCCGTCCTCGCTTGGAATTCTGACCGCAGAACGCGGAGATACGATGAGCAGTATATATGACGCGGTAAATATCGGCGACGAAACGAGTGCCGCGGCGAGTATTGTCGGAGCGATCGCCGGAGCGTACAACGGGGCGGAAAGCATTCCCGCGGGGTATCTGGAATTCGTGGAGGAGCGGAACCATATTGATTTGAAAGCACAGGGGGAGCGTATTCGGAAGATACGGTCAGGCAGGCTGATGCAGAAGCAGTGACCGGCCTGACCAACAGGGCGCTTGTACTGCGGAGGAATGGTACGGAATTTTCCTTCCGCGGTACAGGCGCTCGTTGTTTTCGGCTGCTTTGTTGACCGTGAAATCGGTATGTGATAAAATTATCTTCAGTATATGTGACGGCAAAATGAAAAAGAAAGGTTATAATATGAGGATAATTGTAGGAATTACCGGAGCAAGCGGATCACCGTACGCGGTTTCGCTGCTGAAGGAAATGAAAAGCCTTGGAATCGAAACGGATCTTGTGATTTCCAGGATGGGCGGTTATGTAATGAAACAGGAATGCGGCATATCGAGTGAGGAGGCCGCGGCTTTATGCAGCGAATATCACGGAATATACGACCTTGGCGCATCGATTGCAAGCGGCAGCAGCAGCTGTGACGGCATGGTGATCGTACCGTGCTCGATGAAGACGCTTTCAGCTGTGGCTTCGGGCTATTCGGACAGTTTGCTGACGCGTGCGGCAGATGTGACGATCAAGGAAAGGCGGCCGCTCATTATGGTCGTACGGGAAACGCCGCTGAGCGCGATCCACATTGAAAACATGCTGAAGCTTTCGCGTCTCGGAGTGATCATGCTGCCTGCATGTCCGGCGTTCTACACGAACCCGCAGACGATCGGGGACATGACGGATTTTATGACAGGGAAGATTCTGGATGAGCTGGGGATCCGGAATGAAAAGTACCGTCACTGGACCGGAATGGAGCTCGACTGAAAAGCAGACGCATCAGGGGGGATTGAAATGTATTATTGCCATAAATGCGGCAAACAGCTGGCGGATGATGAGCTGTACTGTGCCAACTGCGGAACGAAGCGGACAGATGTGCCGGAAAGAAAAGAAGAGAGACCGCGTCGGAATCCTGCAGACCACGAACACGAAACAGAGAGAGTGCGGAATACCGAAAATCAGAATACCGGAAGCCGGAATTCTGTGAAAATTCTGATCGTGGTGCTTGTCCTGGCCGCGGCTGCCGCAGCGGGCGGCTTTATGTTATACACGCATAACCAAAAGGTGGCAAATGCCGGAAAGTCTTCGCAAACAACAGCTACAGCGGACACGGCAGAGACAGAGTCACAGACCGCAGCTTCCCAGAACAGCACGCAGGCGGGAAATGCTCAGAATAATACGAAATCAGGCAGTACGACAGGCCAGACGACAGGTCAGACTGCGGAAAATGATACGGGAAGCAGCAAACCGGCAGCGGTGCAGGAAAAGAAACATGAATATACGGTCGTCGCCCAGATGAAGACGTGGGACGAAGCCAAAAGCTGGTGCGAGTCGCAGGGAGGATATCTCGCGACAGTCACGAGTCAGTCGGAGTATGATACGATTCTTCAGAAAGCAAACGAGTCTGGTTTGAAAGTGCTTTGGCTCGGAGCAAGCCGCAATGCGGCAGGAAATTTCGCATGGGTGAACGGCGAAGCATTTTCGTTTTCCGCATGGGCGCAGGGCGAACCGAACAACGACGGCGGGAGCGAAAATTATCTTGGCATGATGCTTTCAAATGACAGCTGGGCTATGTATGATTTGCCTGACGATGTCAGTTCCTACTATAAACCGGATATCGCAGGGTTTGTCATAGAAAAAGAAGCAGCACAATGAGCGGAAAGAAAATCGTGATTCTTGTGATTCTTCTGCTTGCTGCAGCCGCGGTCACAGTTCTGGTTATCGTAAAGACGCAGCGCACACACGGTACCGCAGCGGAAAACAGCAGCGAAACAGCTGCAGCCTCCGCACAGGACGCGGACAGCAAAGCGGATGATGCGAACGTGAGCAGCACGGATCCGGGAGTGGCACAGGAAAGCGTAACAGCAGCCGGCAGCCAGGATGATACTGAAAACGAGAAAGCAGCCGGGATTCTTGCCTCGATGTCAACAGAGGAAAAGGCGGCGCAGCTGTTTTTTATTACGCCGGAATCGTTGACAGGCGTTTCGAATGTGACACAGGCAGGCAAGGTGACGGAGAACGCGCTGCAGCAGTATCCTGTCGGCGGGATCATTCTTTTCTCCGGAAATATCGTCAGTGAGGATCAGCTGATGACGATGACGCAGAACTTGCAGAGTTATTCGAAAATCCCGCTGTTTATCGGAGTGGATGAAGAAGGCGGAAGTCTGGTAGCGCGTGTCGCAAAAAGCGCCATTGATGTGCCTCAGGTGTCTGATATGGCTGACATCGGTGCATCCGGTGACATAAATGAAGCGTACAGTGCCGGCACCGTGATCGGTACGTATTTAAAACGGCTGGGATTTAACATGGATTTTGCACCGGTGGCCGATGTCCTGACGAATCCGGACAATACAGCGATCGGGAAACGTTCCTTTGGTTCTGATCCTGCTGTCGTGTCAAAGATGGTTTCCGCGGAAGTCAGGGGACTGACGGAACAGGGAATCAGCGCGACGCTGAAGCATTTTCCCGGTCACGGAGGAACGAGTACGGACAGCCATAACGGGGCGGCTGTCGTTGACAGAACGATGGAGGAGCTTGACGCAGTGGAGTTTCTGCCGTTTGAGGCTGGTATCGACGCAGGCGCAGATTTTATTCTGGCGGGACATCTGGAAGTGCCGCAGGTTACAGGAAACGACGAGCCGGCTTCGCTTTCCGAAGAAATGATAACGGAAATTCTGCGCGGACAGCTGGGATATAACGGTATCGTGATCACGGATGCGATGAATATGGGCGCGGTAACCGATTACTACAGTCCGGCGGAAGCAGCGGTCAAAGCGATCGAGGCCGGTGACGATATGATACTGATGCCAGGTGATTTTGCGTCAGCGTACCAGGGTGTCGTGGATGCCGTGAACAGCGGCGGGATTTCAGAGGATCGGCTGAATGAATCCGTAATGCGGATTTTGAAGGTGAAGTACAGGTAATACAAAGATTCATAATATGAGGAGGGATTGATATGGCTTTTTGTACGAAATGCGGAGCACCGCTTCCAGAGGGCGCAAATGTATGCCCGTCATGCGGAGCTCCTGCACAGGAAAAACCGGCGGGGACCGGTCCTGTTCCGGAGAGTGCTCCTGCAGGCTACAGTGGATATACGGCCGGAGGCGGAGGAGAATACCGGCGTGAAGCACCGCCAAGGCATTCAGCGGCGTGTGTGGAACCGGGAAGCGTTCTTCTGGCAGACGGGGAAGTGACCGTTCGGACATATCGGTGTGCAAGTCTTTTTTTCGGCAGGACGGAGGGCTATCTGTCCGTAACGAACAAGCGTCTAGTATTTCAGGGACACAGTCCTGCAAGCCGTGTCGCACAGGAGGTTTCGATCGACGGAATTTCCGGGCTTGACGGTTATTACGGTCATGACATCAGTCTTGGCAAGATCATCTGCGGCATCATTGCGATTATCATAGCATTCAATGTTTTCGGCATGTCGAGAAACCTGGGTTATTACTACAGCTCGGTAAACGGGGGCATGATCTTCCTCGGCATCGTCCTTTTGGCACTCGGCGCATTTCTCATTTATCTCGGTGTCCAGAAGTGCTTTATCCTTTCCGTTACTTCTTCCAAAGTAACCGGCAGCGGCATATCAATCGGACGTGCGCCGCACGGTATGCTGGGAAACGGTGCTCTGTTTACCCTGACGAGCCGTCCGACCGTCGATACGGACAGAATGCTTAACGAACTCGGAGCGATTGTACAGGATCTTCAGACACTCGGTGACAAAGCGATCGATAAGTGGCGTTAGGAGAACAGGGAGGAAAAGATGTCTGATATAATACGGAAAACAGTAAAATGCGCGCACTGCGGAACGGAACATTCCTATGAAACGTTCCGCAGTTATCACGTAAGCAATCCGGGGATCGACGGGAAACCTTACAGTCCCGTCCTGGAGCGAACGATTCTTCAGTGCCCGGTGTGCGGCTACTGCGGTGTCAAAATCGATGCGCCCGTATCCGATGCGAAGAGAGCATTGCTGGAGAGTCCGGAATATCATCAGATCCTTGCGGATGAACAAGAAGACGCGCAGGCAAAATGCCTGCGCGCCGCTGCATGGCTCTCCCGCGAATCGGGGGAAACAGCGCATGCTGTGAATTGCTGGCTTCTTCTTGCGTGGCATTTGGAAGATGCCGGAAACGGCGAGGCTGCCCGCGCCGCCAGAAAAGAGGCCGCCGTATCGCTTCGGCTGCTGATCCGGACGGATACGAATGCTGTGCCTGTGATCACTCTGCTTGACTGTCTTCGTCAGCTTGGCGAATTTGAGGAAGCGTCAGCACTCGCGTCCAGGCTCGCCGTGATGGCGGAGGAGGGCGTGAAGCCGGAAGAGATGCTTTACCGGGTCATCTTTTTTGAGAAGGACCGTATCGCGGCACGCGACGCGGCACCGTACAGGATGAGTGAGGTGAAGTAGATGCAGGTCTATGACATTCAGAATGGTCATTTCGTCCTGTCAGACTGGGGCGAAAAGCAGAGTAAGCAGCAGAAGCGTGACGAAATACTTGACCGGTACCGATCTTCGTCCTGGGAATCCATGTATGACGAAGACAAGCTGGCAGTGCTCCAGGATACGGAAAACATGATCGCGGAAGAACACGGCCGTGCCCCGTGTGTCGTGAGACCAACTTCCAATGATGAAGTGTATGGCTTCTGCGATTCTTCCCAGGGCTATATCGCAGTCAATTTGAGCAACTGCCAAAATCCATATGAAGCGCTCGATACGCTTGTTCATGAGGATAACCATATTCAGCAGGACTATAACTTCGAACATGGCACAGGGTATGACGCGGCTGCGATGGGCATCATGAAAAGCGAGAAAAGTTATTATCAGTCGAATGGTAATGCATATGACGCGCAGAATCTGGAAATGGACAGCAACAATGCGGCCGCGTCGTACCTGATCGGGGAAGAGGAGCGGTACGCGGATGATCCGGCATACGCGGACTATATACAGAGCCGCGGCAATCATTATCAGAACGTTGTGGATCTTTATGACGAGCAGGGGGAAGCGTGCAGGGAAGGCACGCGGGAACAGCTGGAAACGACCCATGACCATAACCGGTACGCAGAGGAACCGATTTCCGATGATGAATACGAATCCGCGAAGCAAAGCCTGGACGAAGGAAAATCACCGTGTCTTGACGAAACGAGGAATGTAAACGGACAGCTTTCGGACATGTCGGAGCGGCACGGATGGAATCAGAGTCAGGATCAGAGTCAGGATCAGGGCATGACAATGGATGAAGCGGCAGATGAAGGATCGGGATGGAAAAACGACGAGAAAGCCGGTATCGATATGTCAAAGAGTATCGGTGAGGATACGGCCGAAAAAGAAAATATCGGTCAGGGAAGCAGCGAGAAGGAAGAGCAGGATAAAGAGCAGGATGAAGAACAGCAGGAAGAACAGCAGGAAGGCGTAAGCCTTTGAACGAAAAGGACGGAGGATGCAAAAATGCCGGATCAGAAATATTCACAGGAGGTTTTTGACGGGGATTCGCTGCGCGATTACTGCACGATCGTAGAGAATGACCCGGCTTTTATGCTGCCCGGTGTCGGGCGCGCCGGTCAGCCGATTCTGATGCCGGTAAGCGAAAGCCTGCTGTCGCGTCATATGCTGCTGCTCGGCGGGATCGGAACAGGAAAGACGAACGCGTTCAATTTCATTATACGAAATGTACGCAGCACGATGCGGCAGAATGATGTGATCGTGATTTTTGATACGAAAGGCGATTTTTACAGAGAATTCTACCGTCCCGGTGATGTCGTCATCAGCAATGACGAGCGTGCCACGAACGGAAAGGAGCCTGATTTCTGGAATCTTTTCGGAGAAATTACGATCGACGGACGAATGGAAGAAAACGTTCTGGAGATTTCTAAAACACTTTTCAGCGACAGGCTTCAGAATTCGAGTCAGCCATTTTTTCCGAACGCGGCGATGGATCTTTTCAGTGCCGTCCTTCTTCATATGCTTCGGACGGAATCGATGGCGGATGCACGCGACAACATGAATCTGCGGAGCATTTTCAACAGCTTTTCCGTACCGGCTATGAAGAAAATCCTGATGAAATATCCGGATCTGAAAGCGATGATCAGCTATATCGACGACGAAAAATCGGGTCAGACGCTCGGTGTTGTCGCTGAGCTGCAGCAGCTCGTACGTGAGATTCTTGTCGGAAATTTCAAGAAAAAGGGCAGCCTTTCCATGCGGCAGCTGATTCGCGATAAGGGCGGACGCGCGATTTTTATCGAATATGATCTTGGCCTTGGGAATATGCTGACGCCGATTTACAAGCTGCTGATCGATCTTGCGATAAAGGAGGCACTGTGCCGTTCATCAAATGAGGGGAACGTTTACTTTATGATCGACGAATTCCGGCTTGTGCCGAATCTTCAGCATATTGACGACGGTGTGAATTTCGGACGCAGCCTCGGCGCCAAGTTTGCGGTCGGAATTCAGAATGTCGATCAGATTTCGGCCGCGTACGGTGAGAATCTGAGCAGGAGTATTCTGTCGGGCTTCGGCACGACGTTTGCGTTCCGGGTAAACGATGCGAACTCCAGAGAATATATCAAGAATCTCTACGGAAGAAACATTAAAATTCAGAATTTCGTTTCCAGGATCCAGTCACGCGGTCTGACGGAACAGGTCCGGGAAGGATATGTGGCGGAGGATTGCGACATCACAAATCTTCGCATTGGTGAAGCAATCGTCGGGACGATGAGCTGTGAGCCATTTCGCTTTCGTTTTCTGCCGTACAGAGAATAAAAATTGAAAAATGTACTAAATGGTGTAAAAAGTTTTAATTATTTTTTTTTATACAATTATAGTATTTTTCTTTTAAGAAAAGTGTTTTATAATAATAAAACCTTCCCCGCGATCTTGCCGTGAGAAATATTTTATTTCAATATTGGGTAAGACAGGAGGTTTTATATGAAAGCACTGAGAACACGTTCTTTGAACGCAAATCTTGAAATGTACGTGGGCCATTTGACAAAGGAGGAAAAAAGTGCCGCTACGATCGAAAAGTACAGCCGGGACATCCGTAAGTTTATTTTGTATCTGCAGAAAAAAGGCATTGATATCGTGGGGAAAGAGCAGTGTGCCGGATACAAGCGCTGGCTGACGCGTCATTACAGGCCGTCCAGCGTGGAATCGATGATCGTGCCGGTAAATGGGTTTCTGAAGTATCTTGGTCATGACGAGATGACCGTAAAGCATCTGCATATCCAAAGTGTGGTTTTTGCCGATTCCAAAAGGGAAATGGGCGAGGGAACGTATCACAGACTTGTCAATATGGCATACAGCAGGCAGGATGAACGTACTGCCGTTATTATGGAAACGATCTGTGCAACGGGCATTCGTGTCAGCGAACTGAAATACATCACGGTCGAAGCTCTGCTTCGCGGGAAAGCGGAAATCTACAATAAAGGGAAAGTGAGAAATATCCTGATTGCAAGGAGTGTATGCAGGAAGCTTCTGTCCTACTGCGAGCGAAATCACATTTCATCGGGAAGCGTCTTCGTTACGAAGAATGGAAAACCGGTCAACAGAAGTGATATATGGAAGAAAATGAAGAAAGTCGCCGAGGAGGCCGGCGTAAGACCGGAGTGCGTGTATCCGCATAATCTGCGGCATGTTTTTGCCAGAGCCTATTATGAGGAGACGAGGGATCTAGTGAATCTGGCGGCGCTTCTTGGACACAGCGACATCAGCACGACGCGTCTGTATCTGAAATCGGAAGAAGGGCTCTGTGTCAGTCAGCTGGACCGTTTGAATTTGATCAGCGGTAAAAACGCACATAGCATAAGAGTAAAATAAAACCACATAATACATATTATGTGGTAAAATACGAGGTCCCAAAAAAAATTCAATTAACTACAAAACATTGTAGCACGAATATTTCTATTTGTGAAGACCTATTTCAAAAAAATCTGTTATTCTTATAAATCTTTTTTTGTCTTTATTACAAAATCGTAAAGTTTAACCATTTGTAAGCTTTTTCAAGGTTAATGGAAAACTACATAATATGTATTATGTGGTGAGTGCGTCATTTTGCCTGTAAATCAGGCGTTTCAAAGTGATGTAGTTGCTTTTTTTGACTTTTTATTATCCGCATACATCCGGATAATGATTCTTTACCGGTATTGCCGCTTCGGCGGCAGTCACGATCTGAAAGAAAGGATGCAATTCAAAATGAGAAGGAAATGGTTTGCCGCGAAAGTCGGGTGCGCAGCGGCGGCAGCAGTGATATTGCTTTCGCCGGCAGGTACTCGCGCGGATTCTGCTTCGTCCGGCGCCAATGCCGGGACAGGATATGCCGCGTCCGGTGTTCAGAAGACGGCGGAGAGCGCTTCTGCGTCATCAGCGGACAGCACTTCACAGGATTCTGCTGTGGTATCCGGCAATACTGGAACGGCAGCGTCAGGATCCGGTTCGGACGCCGTATCAGATAACGGGACAGACGGTACGGGATCGGCGCAGGCATCATCGGCATCACAGGACGTTTCCGGCACGGCGGGTGAGACAGCTGCTGCAGGGAACGATGCATCAGACACTGACACGACAGAAACCGATATCAGTGCGATAAAGAAGAGCAGTGATTTCTACCCGGAGGAATTGAAACAAGAGTATGGAATCACTTTTTCCGATGATTTCGGGCAGGTGATGAGTGATGTCGAATCGGAATACAGAAACGAACGCGGACTTGCCGGTGACAGGAGCATTTATGCCGGAAACTGGCAGGACGTAACGGCACTTCTTCTGCTTGAGATGCAGCATAACGGTGCGAACGGCACCTTTGTTCTGGACAGCTCCTGCAGAGACAGGCTGGCCGAGATATTTGACTCGGTAAATGAAGTCGTTCCTGCCGATGATACAAGCGGGAATACCGTGATATGCAAATATGCGGGAAGCACACCTGCGGTGATCAGAAGCAGGCATGTGGCCGATCTTCTGAAGCTTGATGATGAGAGGGCTGTTCCGGTTTATTCGGCGGACGACAGAGCCTTTTTAATAAAATATACGAGTGAGGAATGCCTGATGCTCTCCACGGCATCTGTACATGCGGATGGGTTTATCTGTCAGAATGCAGAAGGGCTTTCTGCTGCAAGGACAGAGATTGTCCGGGCGGCCTGCTCTTTGGTCGGCAAAGTTACTTATAGCTGGGGCGGAAAGTATTTAAACGGAGGGCTTGACTGCAGCGGCTTTGTCAGCTGGTCATTTTCAGCAGGTGCTTCCGGAAGCGGGCAGGCGATTGCTGCGGTAGGCAATGGAACGACAGATCAGTGGAACGCAAGTACGCCGGTAAGCGAAGCAGATGCCAGGCCGGGCGATCTGGTATTTCTGCAGCCTCCTACACCTAATTCCATCAACCATGTAGGAATCATCGCCGGCAGAACTTCGGAAGGAAATCTGATCGCTGTTCACTGCAATGCAAATGACAACGGCGTCGTGGTCGAGGATGCATACAAGGCCGGTTTTCGCTATGTCAGGCGTCCGAACTGTCTGGCAGGTACAGATCGGTAGTATTGCTCTGCATTAACAGAAGGAGATGAGTCGGTGGAAAATCTGAATTTTACACGCCATCACGGCGGCAAGATGTATGATGCATCAGAAGTAGATCTTTATATCGAAACGCTTCAGACCGCTTACAGGGAAATGCAGGAAGAGACCGGGAAAGAGAAAGAAGATATCAAGCGTCAGAAGCTGGAACTTAAGCATCAGTACGAAGAGATGGAACGGCAGTGCGAAGATATTTCGAAGAGACGTGAGAAGGTGCTCGAGCAGGAACGGAAGCTGGAAGAGAGCCGGAATCTATCCGGTGCGGACAGCAGGCAGCATTCTTGTCTGTTCTGCTACGACGATGAATATGGAATCAGTATCCCGCGCGGTGCCATGAAATATATTGATATTTTTGAAGAAGCCCGCAAGGCAGCCGATAAGTATGTGGCTGACATCGAGGCGAGAATGGACCGCATGGCTGACGATATGAGCTGTGATATCGAGGCTCGCCAGGATGAAAGCAGAAAGCGTTCCCTGCTGATTATCCGAAGCGCCCGTGAAGAAGCAGAGAGAATTCTGAAAGGGGCAAACGCAGATGCCGAACTGATCATACAGGAAGCAAACAGGAAGACGGCTGAGACGGGCGCGGACATTACCGATACAGATAAGGACAGTTCCCAGGAGGATACGGATTATGGCGAAGACCCTGGAAGAAATAAATTCGGAGTTTCTGGAGCAGCTCCGGTCGAAGACACAGAACGCCGGCAGCAGGGCGGCGGAAGACAAGGAGACGAAGGACAGGGAGACGGAAGACAATGGGACGAAAGCTCGTGAACCCGATCATAAGAATGGGTTATCCCTGGTTTCCGATATTATTTTTTACGTTACAATTGCCGCAATGGTGCTTTGTGCCGTGCTTTTTTCACGAAGCGGGGTCGGGCGCAATACGATCGGCAGCTATCAATACTTCGAAGTACTGACAACGTCTATGCAGAGTGTCTATCCGCGGGGCAGTCTTGTTCTCGTCAAATCGATCGATACGGACAAGCTGCAGATCGGAGACGATATCACATTTTACAAAGACAGCAGTACGACAATCACACACAGGATTATAGCAATTACTGAGAATTATGACGGCAGCGGTAACCGCGGGTTTGTTACGAAAGGAGTTGAAAATGCAGAACCGGACAGTGGGCTCGCGGACGAACGAAATGTTGTCGGAATCGTTATCTGGCATGTTCCGTATCTGGGCGCTCTGCTCAGCTGGCTGGGTGAGAATCTGTGGCTGCTGCTCGTTATTTTCGGGTCTTTGCTGGCATGTTCGTTCTTCCTGAGAATGTTGTGCAGGGAGACTTCAAAGTTTTTTTCCGAGAAGGAAGACAAGAAGACTGAGAATGCCGTGGCAGATAAGAAAACAAGTGTTTTCGCGAAGATCCGTAATTCTATTAAGCAGAAGCAGGATGAATGAAATCGTTCTGCTTTCTGAAATGCTTTTAAATAGATATCTCTAAAGTGTAAATAATCAATAAGGAGGAGCAATATGAGAAGAAAGAGATTGATAACAGGCACAGTCGCTGCTGCATGTGCCGCAGCGGTTGCGCTTACCGGAACATTTGCCTGGCAGTCGATCGCAAATGCCGTCAATAATTTCAGCGGCACGAAGGTCGTCACGCCTGTTACGACAAATCCGGGAGCCAATCTGCACGATGATTTCAACAGTGCGACTGGTGACAAGAAGATTTATGTTGAAAACACGGGTGATTCGAAGGTATATGTTCGCGTACGGCTCGGTGAGTACAAGGAATTAGGCTCATCCACGCCGACGCAGACCGTTGCCTATACGGATCATATTCCGGTAAGCACAGGCACAACACAGAATGTTGCGGACTGTGATCTTGATAATTTCCATACAGCAGGCACGAACACTGACGGAACTAATTATTTTGAATGGACGATGGGAACCGGCGCAAATGCCGCAAGCCATAACTTTAATTCCATAACCGGTACGACACAGTGGACCGGCGCGGCAAACCAGCAGGCGAAGGATCAGCTCGTAGCCGATCAGTCAGGCGATGCGCTGGCAGGTACCGGAAATACATACGACAGCAATGCCGGAAAGAGCTCCACAGTCGTTGATACAAGCGGCAGTGCGATCAATAAAGCTACAATAGCAAGCAATGGTGTAATCACCATGGCACAGTACAATGCAAAAACCGATGCCGAGAAGAAAGCTTTTACAGGATGGGTCTATGATACAGACGGTTATGCATACTGGTCACAGCCGCTCGATGCAGGTCAGGCGACGGGTGATCTCCTCAGCAAAGTAAGTCTGCCCGCGAAAGATTCTCTTGATTACTATTATTCGATCAAGGCAACGATGGAATATGTCGATCAGAAAGATATCGGAGCATGGACAGAAGACGGAACAGACGGGCACAGGACATACAGCTTGAATGAGAATGGTCAGTGCACGAACTTCCCCGGAGCGAATTCGAAAGGTAATGTGATCCAGTCCGGAAGCCAGGCGGGAGGCACCACGATCCAGGCCAGCGACGCAGCTACAGCAATGCTCAACAACATCAGCAACAACCCTGCGACCGGAATCAGTGTAAATACAAAGGCTATGAGTCTTAAAGTAGGCGGCACAGGTACCCTGACTGCTACTGTTACAACAGCTGACGGTGCGAAAACAACGGATCCGGTCGTATGGACCAGCAGTGATCCTACCGTTGCTACAGTAGATTCGACCGGTAAAGTAACCGCACTCAAAGACGGAACAGCGACGATTACGGCAACTGCAGGAACGAAGTCAGCAACAACGACCGTTACGGTTTCCAAGAACGCAGTCGCTGCAACCGGAATTACAGCAACACCGAATCCTGCGAATGTGACGGAAGGTTCTACCGTACAGCTTACAGCTGCAGTCACGCCGGCGGATGCTACAGACAAGACTGTTACATGGAAGAGCAGCGATCCGACTGTTGCAACAGTCAGCAGCACAGGACTTGTAACCGGCATCAAAGCCGGAACTGTGACGGTAACAGCTACAAACACTGCAGGAAATACCGCACAGGTCCCTGTAACGGTTGCGCAGAAAGCAGTTAATTCTACATCGATTACGCTCAATGTTCCGAGTGTGACGGCAACGGATTCTGCTTCACCTGTAACGGTTGCTGCAACCTTGTCACCGACGAATACGACGGATTCGATTTCCGCAACGAGTCCTGTTACATGGAAGATCAAATCCGGCAGCTCGACCGAAGTTGTTTCGGTTACGTCAAACGACAACGGCAAGAGTGTAACGCTTACGCCGAAGAAAGCAGGCACAACTACGTTAGTCGCTTCTTATACGAACGGAAACGGCGAGACGATCACAAAGGAGATTCCTGTGACAATAACAGAGACAGCATCGACAGCAGTTACGCTTGACAAGACTACGCTTGGCGTCGATCTGAATCAGACCGGTACAGTAACCGCTTCCGTGCCGACAACGGCTACCGACAAGTCGATCACCTGGTCACTTTCGGATGACACGGTTGCAAGTATTTCTTCGCCGACCAGCACCTCAGGAACAGCGATAACTGTTACCCCGCTCAAAGTAGGTACGACCGTACTTACCGCTACGGATGCTGCGGGAAATAAAACAACCTGTACAATTTCATGCCCTTCACAGGAGCTTGATACACTTCTTCACACAGATAATACGGCAAAGATCGGTGACGAGACGAAACTCAGCCGTTCCTGGTATCACCGCTTTGAAATCTGGGAAGCATGGAACAGTGAGCATGAAGTAGCTTACTACTATTACAGTGATTCAACAGAGATGAATCTTCTGATGGATCCGGAAGGCAACCAGACAGCAGTAAATGATACGGATCATTTCTACGGATGCCCGACCGTTGACCTCAGTTTTTATGTAGGAACCGATACTTCAGATTATACATGGGAAATCGAGCAGAACGATGCATATAACGGTACGATCATGCGTAACAATCAGGTCGTAGGTACACATCTGTGGACATACGATGAGATGATCAACAATTATGCCGGATGCAATGCAACGGCTATGATCAAGATCACACAGAAATCGACCGGAAGAAGCACAACCGTTCCATTTAAGTATTCTGCTTATGCGTTGATCATCTAACCATGACGCCTGAACGAAAAGCAAAAAATAAAAATGGAGGAAAGAAAATGAAATTAAAGAAAGGAAAGATACTGGCATTGGTCGGTGCGGCGGTACTTGCTTCCGGTATCTTCGGCGGACTGATCGGACATACGTGGTCATCGACGCCGGACTGGACCGCACAGAAGCCAAATAGTTTTTCAGAGATCAATGTCGGAGCAACTAAAACGGTTGATATCAGTTTAGGAAGCATTCAAAGTGCCGTAGCAGGAAATTCTTCGATTGCAACTGTTTCTGTCAGTACATCCGGAAGTTCCCTTACGATTAAAGGTAAGAAGGCAGGCGCAACTTCTGTTGCACTCGGTACAGATCAGGAATATATGGCAAGTGTTGGTCTGCAGATCGTTGACCCGAGCCTCATGGAAAGCTATGCATTTAAATTCTCAAACAAACAGGGAATTTACATGGAATCAGGTTCATCAAACAAGCTTTCCAGCAAGAAGATTTCAGATATTGTTACAACAACACCGTCTGATGCACTGACACAGACTGCATCCAATACGGTATGGAGCAGTTCCAATACAGATGCCGTTACAGTCGACCAGAGCGGTAACCTGACAGCTGTGGCAACAGGAGGTGCGGTCATCAACGCAAGCTTCACCGACAAATACGGTCAGACACAGAGTATGCATTATCTTGTGGCTGTCAATATGAATCTTTCCAGCGTTATTCTGGGGCCGGATGCAAACGGTGACTACTGGAAGCCGGTACAGCCTGAAGGTGTTTATGAACATGTAAATGCAGACGGCACACATAACAGCAACAAGCCTGAGTATGTATACACAAAGGACGGCGATCCGACAACCAGCAGCACAGTAGCTGTAAAGGGTGCCGACGGTACATATTATACTGAAACACCGGTTGGCGGAAACATTTGGGTTCCTGTGACATCCACCGGACTTGATACGACAAAGCCTGTATGGGGCGGCAACGATAAGACACCTGGAAACAGTGATGACAAGGATGCAGTATCGAACGGAAACGGAACATATTATGTAGGTTATCCGACCAATATCTGGACGCCGGTCAAATCAGACGGTACGCTTGATGCAGCAAATCCTATATACGGCGGAGCTGACGGTCAGCCGGGCGGTACAGACAATGCACCTGCTGTAAAGGGTGCGGATTCGAATTATTATGTTGAGGATTCATCACTTCCTAGCGGCGGAAACGGTACAAAGAATGTATGGGCACCTGTTAAAGACGGCACGGTTGATACAGCTGCGGTCGTATGGGGCGGTTCGGACGGAAAACCGGGCAGTTCAGACGACAAGAATGTCAAGCTGTTCGGCAGCGATTACTGGGTCGTATACGGTGAGAATGTATACGCTGACGTCGCAAAAGCAACAGGCAATCTTGGAGCACTTACAGGCGGCGGATTGGATCTTGATCCTTCCACGAGCGGTGTGACAAATGTGATCGATAATACGGCGATCGACGGACATTACTACATCGGGCCGTTCACTGACACAGACGGAACACAGTATTATGTCGGTGATGATTATCTTCATACGACCAATATGGACAAGCTTGTAAATTCAGAGAACGCAAGCAGCATTTACAGTACCGACGCGAAGTATTTCCGTACATCAGAAGGCACGATGGTTTCGACGAAGCCTTCATCAACGGTAGATGCGGTATCGGTATCCGTTTCACCGGCAAGCGCAACGGTTCCTGTTACGACAACGCAGCAGCTGACAGCAACTGCGACTCCGTCAAATACAACAGAGAGTCCGGTGTGGTCAAGCAGCAATACGAACGTTGCATCGGTGGATGCGAACGGTCTCGTAACAGGCAAGAAACCGGGAAGTGCTGTCATTACCGCACAGTATAAGAGTACATCTGCGAATGCAACGATCAATGTTACGGCAGCAGTGACCTTCGAGAGCAACGGAGGAAGCGCGGTAGCGTCACAGACGATCAGCACAGAAAACGGAACGGCAACGAAACCGGATGATCCGACGAAAGATGGATACACATTCGGCGGCTGGTATACGGATGCTGCACTTACGACGGCTTATGAATTCAGCACACCGGTAACAGTCAATACTACGCTTTATGCAAAATGGGGTGACAGCCTCATCAGCGGGCGTACGCTGAGTGATATTTCTGACTGGGTCATCCTGACAACGAAAACAGATGCTGACGGTAAGCACTTTGCGCTTGTTACTACCAAGTATCTGCAGGGAAGTCCAATGGCATATTCAACGAATGCCAGATCAGGAAGTATTTCTGTCGGCGATACAAATCAGCTGAAATACAGTGATATCGAGCTGACAACACTTCCGGCATGGTACGCAAGCCACATCAAATCGAAATATATCGTGGCTACAAATTATGCGAATGGTACCGGCGATCCGATCACGGGTATTCCTGCAAAATCGAACTGGCAGGTAAAAGGTGTTGTAAGTTCAGAAACAGGAACAGATGCCGGAATCTCATCCGGTTCTATTGTATCAAAGTATGATAATCCGGACGGCACGAGCATGTATTTCCTGCTTAGTGAGCAGGAGGTTGTGGCATATCTGTCAGGCACCGAGTATGCAGCCGCTAAAGTTGAAGGCGCTGCGTCGAATTCAGGCTGGTGGACACGTACATCTTATATTGCAACGGATGCTGCTGACCAGGTATGTTCGGTTTCGGCAGACGGAACTGCAGGTCCTACGGTATATTCGGATTACACAACGTTACTGTATGTACGTCCGGCTATGTGGATTCAATATTAGCAAGCAGCTTTGAATTTTTGAACAGTATATGATCTGTATATACGGTATAGCTTCGGCCGCTAAAGCGGCCGAAGCGGTTCACGAGAGATGGCGTACAGACATCTTTGGTGAGCCGCTTCGGTAAGCGGCATACCCAATGCTTGCATTCTTATCGAAAGATAAGAGATGCAGCCCCTCTATGTGTTCTCCTGCCTGTCCATCCTTTCGCAGGCAGGAGAGAAAGAAAAGCAATATGCTTCACGAGCAATGAATACTTCACTGCCGGTGAAACATATCGAAAAACAGAATTGTTTGATTATTTGTTTTGGCGGCTATTTGTATATAAGCTTCAGCGGAGAGGAGTAATTTATGTATTCGAAATTCATCCATCAAAGAAGAGGGAAGAAGGGAATATGCTTTATCCTTGCTATGCTATTTCTTGTTTCAACAGTGATGTCAGGCACATATGCATGGCATGCTTTTGCGAATGCTGTCAATAATATGTCCGGAACAAAGGGCAATTATCAGGTGGTATTGAATAAATATGAGAAGGATATCAACGGGAACGAAACGACAAATCCGATAAAAGGTGCTGATTTCTATCTGTTCCATGTGCTGGATGCTGCGACGTCGCCCGAAACGGTCGAACAGATCGGCGGACGGTATACGACGGACGAAGAAGGTTCCGTCCATGTAATGGGACTTGCTACAGGTAATTATTATTTTCTGGAAGCAAATCCTTCCTATTCATACAGCTATGATACGGTCGGAACGACCGATAAAGTAAAATACGATTTTTCCGTCAATACCAACACGGCTTCCAATAATATCGTAAAGGTTACCGCGTACAACAAACGGCAGTCTTCTTCTCTGGATATTTCCAAGAATGTCGTAAACTGCAGCGGGGCGGATCTGACTGACGAGCAGAAGAGTATGGATTTTACGTTTACAATCAAGTTTTCTGACGGAGGCAGGTATTCGTACTCTGTCGATTCGGGAGAACCGCAGCAGCTCGGTGAAGACGGCGTTATTAAGCTGAAGCATGGACAGACGGCCCATTTTGCCGCCGTTCCGGTAGGTGTCCATTATGATATAACGGAAACTCCGGCAGACGGATACGTTATTTCAAGCTCGAACAACAGCGGCAATATACAGCCTGATGCGACGGCGAATGTTGTTACGTTTACCAATACATATAAACCTTCAAGAACAGGTGATCTCGTAATATCCAAGCTTGTTTCGGGAGACGGGGCGCTGGAAGAGAACAGGAGTTTTGCGTTCACTGTTTCGATAGGAAATGATCCGAATAAAAAATATTCATACAGGGTATATGACATGAGAATACAGGATAATGCTCCTGTATTGAGGGAAGGAACGATCAAGAGCGGTGAAAAGATCGAGCTTTCTGCAAATGAAAAAGCAGTTGTATCGGATCTTTCTATCGGCACGCCGTATACGGTATCGGAAGATGATTATTCGATGTTCGGATACAGCAGTCTGATTTCGGATAAATCCGGATATATTCTGGCAGGAAACAACGAAACAGCAGCTGTTAACAATAAGAATGAGACAGGCACGCTGGTCGTGACGAAATCTGTCCGCAACGGTGACGGATCGGCGCTTACGGATGAACAGCGGAATAAATCTTTTGTGTTCAGCGTTAAGATCGGAAATCAGAGTGTTCAGCAGTTTTCACTGAAAGACGGTGAAACCAAGACTTATACGAATATTCCTGTCGGTACCTATTATACGGTGACAGAGGATAGTTATTTTTCACAGGGATATACGACGGATTCGCTGGGAAGTACGGGAAGTATTGTTAAAGCAGGAAACACGGCAGCTTTTACAAATACCTTCAAGACAGGTGTCATACCCGGAAACCTTACCGTAACGAAGACGGTCATCAATCCGGATGGATCGGCTCTTACGGACGCGCAGAAGGAACAGAGCTTCAGCTTTCATGTTCAGATCGGAAACGAAGGTACAGACTTTACACTGAAGAGCGGTGAAAGCAGAACATTTGAGAATATTGCGGCCGGTACCTTCTATTCGATAACGGAAGGCGATTACTATAAGGGCTTTGGATACATTACCAATGCAGACCATGCGACAGGCACGATAGACGGAAACAGAACCGCAGACTTTGACAATACTGCCGGAACGGACAAGGGTTCTCTCGTCCTGACGAAAACGGTAAGCGGGAACGGAAGCAAAGAGCAGGTCTTTACATTTGCCGTTCAATTTTCGGACAACGGCACCTATCAGTACCGGAAGGGGACAGATACAAACCTGCAGTCTCTTGATCAGGATGGAAAGCTGACGCTGAAGGACGGTGAAAAGGCTGTCTTTGACGGAATACCGGCAGGCGTTTCCTATACCGTGACAGAGGATGGCGCGAGTGAATATTTCCAGGGAATTACGGAACAGTCCGGCAGTATCATCAAAGGCCAGACGGCAGCGGTATCTTTTGAAAACTACAGACCGGAACGTCAGACGAAGCTGATCATAAGGAAGATCACAACGGGAGAGGGCGCAGACCTTACAAAAGCTTTCCGTTTCACGGTTACGATCAACGGAAGTGAGGAAGCGTTTACCCTGGCAAACGGAGAGCAGAAAGAGTTTTCCATGGCGCAGGGGTCGACGTACAAGGTAAACGAAGACGACTACATAAGCGAAGGCTACAGCCAGACGGAAACCGTGCAGGGATACGGAACGGCTGACGGCGAGACGGTGGAAATCACAAAGACGAATACATATATCGGAGAGGCGAAGACGTCGCTCCATGTCGTGAAGAAATGGGATGTACCTGCAGGTACAAAACTGCCTGACAGTATAACGGTCTATGTAAAAGACGGCGACAATATTGCAGCCTCTGCCAAAGTGAAAGCCGGCGACAACTGGGAGCATACATTTGAAAATCTCAGAAAGTTTGACAGCACCGGAAAGCAAATCGAATATACGGTAACGGAAGCAGATATGGATGGATACCTGCAGTCCGTTGTACAGAATGATCCATATGATTTTACGATCACGAATACTGCGGTTAAACCGGTCACGCTTACCGTGCCTGAGATACAGAAGAACATTGATATTACAGGAAATGGACCTGCTGAAGACAGTATTTTCACTTTTGTAATGGAAGGTGTGGGAAATGCGCCTATGCCGGACGGGGCAAAGAACGGCGCACTGACGATGTATATAACAGGAGCAGGCAGTACGAAGCCCGGATCGATCACATACGGAACGGCCGGAACATATTTTTATCATATTTATGAGCAGGCTGGAAACGAAAGCGGATATACATACGATACGTCAGTCTACGTATATAAGGTGGATGTTGCGGCTGAGAACGGTGTCCTGAAAGCAAACGCTTCACTGACGAAGATCGGCGGCAGCGGAGGAACGTATGAAAACGCAGCATTTACGAATAAATATAACAACACATCTCCGAAGACGATCAACATTACAGCCCGGAAGGTATGGGCAGGGGATGAAGATCCGAACCGTCCGTCTTCTGTTTCGGTAAGACTGTTGAAAGACGGAGAACCTTACGGTGAGAATGTTGAACTGAACAGCAGGAACGAGTGGAAATTCGCGTGGAGCGGGCTGCCGTATGACAGCAGCTGGCAGGTGGAAGAAATTTCCGGTCTTGGAGAAGGATACACGTCAGGTGTGACTTCAAACAGAGACAGCGCAGGAAATATCGATTTTACGGTAACAAATACATACATAAAGCCTTCGGATACGACGACAAGCCTGACTGTCAATAAAGTCTGGAAAGGCGACGAAAATTACAGTGCGCGGCCTTCAAGCGTAAAAGTACAGCTGTATCGGAACGGAAACGCATACGGGGAGCCGGTGACACTGGATGACAGCAATAGCTGGACATATACGTGGAACGGCCTTGAAAAGCAAGATTCTGTCACCTGGAGCGCAGACGAGATTTCGGTGCCGACAGGATACATCGAGAAGGCGGAAAGCAACGGAAACACAGGAATAACGATTACAAACACGTATGGCAGCACGAATCCAGTCGTTCCGGGAGGCGGAGATCTGACAGGCACATCCTCGAATACAGGCGGGTCTGCAGCCGGTTCCGGTCCTAAAACAGACGATATGAGTATGATGTGGCTGTGGTTTGTACTGATGATCGTAAGTGCTGTCGGTCTCCGCGCAGATTTGTTCTGGAAGGAACCGAAAACCAGGAATTAAAAAGAGTGAAAGCGAAGTTGCGGAAAAGTGAAACGTTAAAGAAACATGCCAGGTTAATTGTCGCCGCGGCACTGCTGTCCGTCATCGGGATAAGCAGTATCAAGCTGGTGGTTATTAACAGACAGTATACGGCGGAAGCAAAGCTTCACGATAAATTAATGGATTACAGACCGGATACGAGCGGTTTGTTGAATGATGCGGATGGAGCCGGCGGAAGTACAGAAATCACAAATCAGGAAATCCTTGAACTGCAGGCACAGAATTCGGACATCACAGGATGGCTCGCGGTTCCGGGAACGAAGATCGATTATCCGTTTGTCTATTCGGAAGACTACCAGAAGTATCTTCATACGGATTATACGGGAAAGTACAGTTTTGCCGGATCTGTTTTTATGGACTACCGATGTGACAGAGATTTCACGTCATTCAATACGATCCTGTACGGACATAACATGGACAACGGAAGTATGTTCGGTACATTAAGCGCATTTGAGAAAAGAGATTTTTTCCAGTCATTTCAGTCGGCTATGATTTGTCTTGCTCATCGGAATCTGAATCTTGAGCTGGTATCATGTATGGTCGTCAAAGCGTCGGATTCTGTGATATATGGTACAGATTACGAAAATGAAGGAGACAAGAATCAGTTCATACAGAGGATACAGAATGACTGCATGCACGGCGTGTACGCCGGTACGGAGGAATTAAGCACCAGGGATCGTTTTGTGACACTTTCCACGTGTGCCTACAATTTTTCCCAGGCAAGAACCGTTGTTGTATTCCGAATTGAGGAAGAATGAGCTGGATGGGAGGACTGAGTATTGAAAGTATGACGATTCACATTGCGGTATGCAGCAGGAATGCGGATGAGTGCGGACAGAGCATACAGGCAATCAGACTTGCTTCCGTGAAAGGCGGAATAAGCATCCGAATCTACCGGTATGATACAGCAGATGCATTATATCGTGACATCATTGCAAAAGCTGTACGAATTCATATTTTATATCTTGATATGGATATTGCGGAACGTAATGGGATCGAGACGGCAAAACTTCTGAGAACGGCTGGTTTTCGCGGCAGGATCATACTGCAGGGGGATTCTGCAGACAGGGTGCAGGAAGCGTTTGATGTTTCGGCGTTCCATTTCATTATAAAGGGGGAATGCAGCAAAAGAAAATTTGATGAAATATTTTACAGGGCAGTACAGCAGGCGGAGACAGAAGCAGGTGTGCAGATAAAGCTCAGCTTTGGAAGCAGCGACCTATGCATTCCGCTTGCAGATATATGGTATTTCCGTATGAAGGGACGCCATATCGAAGCTTATTTTAAAGGAGGTACATTCCTGTTTAATTCGGCGGTTAAGAAGCTTTCTCATGGTTTGACCGAATTTGATTTTGTACAAATCAGCCGTACGTCTGTGGTTAACCTTGCGGCGATCCGTGAAGGACACCGAAGGGAAGTTATTTTGAATGACGGCACCGTTTTGATGATCGGAGATTCCTATGCAGAGCGGTTTCGTTTATTATACCGGAACTGGACAGGCGGAGAAAGAAATGTACTGGTAACTATGTCAGGACAGATAACAAAAAATAAGTAAAGGTGATTACAATCAGAAGACATAAGAACAAGTATAAACGGACAGCCAGCCAGGATGCATGGGATGTATGGTATGAGCTGGCAAAGAAATATTATGAGGAAAATGGTGATCTGCGTGTTCCCGGAAGATACGAGACGGAAAACGGTATGAAACTGGGCAGGTGGATCGAACGGCAGAGAGCCGCACGAAAATCAAAAGGCAATTATTATATCGATCAGGAACACATCATCCGGCTTAACTACATCGGGATGACGTGGCAGGTGGAAAAGCGCGCGAGCCGCGATAAGTGGATGTGGTTTCTCAGAAAGTATAAACATGAGCACGGCGATATTCTGGTGCCGAAGAAATACTGTGTTGACGGATATGCTCTGGGAGAATGGATCGCGGTTCAAAGACAGAAGTACAAGAAAGACGAGCTGAAAGACAGTGAGATCAAAGAACTTGAAAATATGGGTATGGCATGGAGCCTTGGCCTTAGAAAGCCGTGGTCGGAATGGTATGCCATGGCAGCCTCATATTATAAGAAATACGGTAATCTCAGGATACCATACAGTTATTTGACAGCTGATGGGAAGAAGCTCGGTGTATGGATCAATATTCAGCGTGACCGCTATTATAATACGCAGAAACGATACAAAAACGGCAAGGGAAGGAAACCACTCAATCAGTTTGAAATAGCCAGTCTGGAAAAGATCGGCATGGTATGGAAAGTCCGGAAGGACAGAAAATACACACAGGAAATGTAGCGACCACAAAGCCAGGAGGTAATTATTTATGGAAAGGAATTTCAATATTATTGAGGATCTCAGTGAACGTCACAAAGCTTGCAGTGAAAAAGGTGAGAAACGTATCATCAAGCGTCTGATCAATATCCTACGGCACTGCAGTGTCATCCATGACGGCAGGATGCATCAGATCGAGACACTGGATGACCTTCTGTCTGTTCATCTTGATACGTATGAGAATACGCGCGGACTGGGTGATGTTACGCATGAATATCTGCAGAATTATCTTGCGGAGAAGGCTGAGATACAGTTCCCGGAGCTTCAGGTGATTTCCGATTACAGGCCGCAGACGGCCAGCTTCTATGAGTACTTTATGGAACAGGGAATCAATGGTCACGTTATTCGAAATGATGACAGTGAGGAAGACGGCTATTACAAGAGCGCACGTTTTTCGACAGAAGCGGAATGTGCTCTTTACCTGAATAAAAACCATATCAGCAGAGAAAAGATTATTACGATCAGTATCGAACCGGACAAAGGAGTCTGGATGCTTTACGAATCGTGTGTATAGGATAAAAGAGCGGAAGTTTTGATGCGAAAGTTTGTATGCGAAATGCAAAGCTTGTGTCATCGGAACTTCCGTTCCGTTTTTTTGATCAAGAAATGCATTTTTCACTGGACATTCGTTTCTGCATGATGTATAGTATTTCTTGGACTTGCGTTTGGCAGTCTCGTAACAGTGATAAGCTGCCAATGGCACAGTCTTTTTTTATCATATGAAAACAATCGAGCAGATTGGAGAAGTACCCAAGCTGGCCGAAGGGGCTCCCCTGGAAAGGGAGTAGGTCGTTAATAGCGGCGCGAGGGTTCAAATCCCTCCTTCTCCGTTAGCTTATATCAGCTGATGACGATTACATCTTCAATAATTTGAAAAACTTCAAGAAAGTTGTTGACATTGAAAGCTGAAGGTGATATTCTAGTTAAGCTGACCCGTTGCGGTAAAGCAATGGATAAGCGCAGAACCTTGATAATTAAACAGCAGAATTAACACAATACCCGAAGTTCTTAAAGAGAATTTTTGAAGAAGTACAACCAAGTAATAGAACGGAAAGATTAGCCAAGAGTTGATCCGACCGGTTCAAACATTAATTAGAGAGTTTGATCCTGGCTCAGGATGAACGCTGGCGGCGTGCCTAACACATGCAAGTCGAACGGAA
>Ga0268263_1000181_pt1 | contig 144691 bp, 126 predicted proteins | sample Biomet5_FD_190358 | JGI IMG/M metagenome (GOLD analysis project Ga0268263, IMG submission 190358) | Microbial communities from bioreactor (seeded with sewage sludge) at LBNL, California, USA - Biofuel metagenome 5 (SPAdes) (version 4) | ecosystem: Engineered > Bioreactor > Anaerobic >... | reverse complement strand
TGGAGAACATCGGACTGGTAGCCGAAGACCATGCGTGTCATGTTCTCCTCCACATCACGCACACCGGGCGTGAGGCAGTAGCCACAGACCATTTGTCCGATGAGTTTTTTCGGAAACAACGGGACGGACACTCCCTTCCTCATGAGATCCATCAGCTTGGGAAGCACATAGTCCTCGGCTATCCCGCCATCCGCTTCCTCGCCATGCAACCCTTTGTTTTGTTTGTTTCCATGACCGGCAGGGAAGCCATCGGACGATTCCGATGGCCTCAAAACCGCATCATGCCTACTCTTCCTCGTCATCCTCCTCTTCCTGGGCCATCGCCTCGTCGTATTCGGAGACTTCCGCCACAATCTGCTGCAGGAGCTCGACGACCTCGTCGAAGGTCTTGACGGAAACGATCTTAATGTGGCCGCCGCCGACGAGCGCATCCTCCTTGTTGGCTTCGGGAACTATGGCAGCCAGGCATCCGTCGTCCTGTGCGGCAGCGACCTTCTGCTCGACGGCACCGACCTTGCCGATCTTGCCTTTCGACGAGCAGGTCCCCGTCATGGCGACCCAAGGCGGGACGGCCATGCCCATGAAAGCCGAGTAGATGGCAACCGCGACGGCAAGACCGGCGGAGGGACCGCTGAGGTCCTCCACACCGGAGAAGCTGATGGTCACATGCATCCTCGTCTGGGCACCGGGCATCCAATCCGCCTGACCCCTTGCTGCGATGTAGGCCTCATGGCACGATGCCTTGAAGGAATCGTCGCAGGAACCGATGACATCGACGCCTTCACTGCCATCGGACAGGTTCGCCCCGATAGTGAAGGTCCCCGGATCGAGAAGACCGGAAACAGGCATGCCAATTCCTGTGGCGAGCCCCGCACTGCAGAAATCCTCGAAATCCGGCGTGACGGGTTTCTTCAGATCGAGGAACTTCCTCACATCTTCGATGCCGACATCCATCGCATCCTTCACATCATTGGCCTCCGCCATCTTACGGCAGACATGAGCGACCGACCATACCGCCTCCCTCAAACCACAGATGTCGGAGGAATGCGAGACGATGAATGCAGGCACGTCATCTGAGAATAAGAGCTTTCCAGTGAGCCCCATCTCCTTGATTGTTCTGGGAATCACGCACTCCTTCAGTGCGAGGACCTTGTCTGATGCCTTGAAACGGGGGAATGGGATAAGGAGACCGCGATCGATCAGAATGGTGGGGATGATGCCGTCAATCCCGAAAGTCGCGACCACCGTGCAGGCCGTCGCGTCCCACACCTCTCCGGTCATCCCGTCATGGATGCGGCCTGCCGTCATGTTGTCGCTGAGGCGGAGGAGCAGCCGCAACACATCGGGGCCGGCATGGTCGATTTCCTCGAAAAGCAGGATGCAGTTCCGCTTTCCGGTCATCGCCACCTGTTCGAGAAGGTCATCGCCATGGATGAGGACTTTCCCGCAGGAAACGGTCACCACAGGCCGGAGAAGAACGCAGGAAAGCGCATTGGCGAACGCACTTTTGCCCGTGCCATGACCGCCCAGGAGAAGCAGCGGCCGCCTCGTCCTGACACCTCCTTCCATGACGCTGCAGGCCTGGTCGAAGGCGTCATGGAATCCCCAGACCATGCCGTCAAGCATCTCATGCAGCATCTCCTTCCCGCAATCGGGAATCGGTTCCTCATCACACTGCATGTACATGTCCTTGACCTTGCCAGAGTCATCCGCCAAACCGATGGTGCTCTCTTCGCACATAAGAATCCTTCCTTTCCCGGAGACGACCTCCGGGATGTCTCTCCTGTCGACTGCGTGTCCCCTCAGGACCGCAGATCCTTGGCTTCCTTGAGGAGTTTCTTGATGTCGGGCCTCCCCAACGCCGACTTGATGCACATCCTGACACCCTCCCCCGTCATGTGTGCCACGCCTTCATTGCCCAGGATTGCGGCGACCTCATCGTTCGTCCGTTTGGTCTTCCCCCCATTCGCCGGAAGCTTATAGGGAGGAAAGCCATAGCGGATCTTGATCGCCTGTCTTGCGATGTCGGGACATGCCTCCACGCCCTGCCTGACCTTTCTTTTGGCCTCGTCTTCCATCGCTTCGCTCTCGGCGCTTCTCTGCTTGTCGGATCCGGAAGCCAGAGCGATGCGGTCGATTGCCTTCTCCTGGTCATTGCCGTCCGAGTCGTCATCATCGATGCATGGAGCGATGTCCGGATAGACTATGGAGTACCTCTTTCCGAGTATGCGGGCCTGGCTCATGGCGTATGAAGGGACGATCGCTTTTGCATAAGCCGCGAATGGTGTCGCCGTATCTGGGTCAGCCTCCTCGAAGCTGAAGGAAGCCACTTTCTGATAAAGCCGAAGCACACATTTCTCCTCGACTTCTTCCCTAACCGCAGGGTTGCACCCTGTCTTTACCACTGTTGAGCGTATGAGGCCGAGGTAACGGCCAACAAGAACCCAACTTGCATCACTGGCAGGCATGCCAACCCCCTTTGTCTTCCGGAGCAGTTCCCTCTCCGGCGTTTTGTCGTTTCTTGCGAATTCCGCAAGCCCATCGAAAGCCCTGCAGCTGCGATCCTCGGATTTCCCCATGCCCTTCTCCTTTGTCTCTCCCCGATTCCTTTTGCTTCGGGGTTCATGCGACGAGACCTTGGTCTCCCGGAGGAGGGATTCAGGAACTTGTCTTTCCTTCATTCCCTTCCTCATCACATTTCCCGAAACATCCCCCCCGCGGGGGGAAGGGTTGGCAAAGGCATCGCGACACGTCATGCCGTAGGTACGCGCCAGGTCACTGGAAAGAAAGGCGGAGGACGTGCATGCTTACGAAGGGCTTCCATCATGCTCATGTGGTCATCCTCCTCATCATCATCTGGAAGAAACCGAACGCCTCTGCATCGAAACGGATGTCGCGTTCGGTCAGCTTCCTGCTCAGCCCGATCCCCTCAAGCGTCCTGCAGCGGGAAAGGACGACATACACGCCAGACTCGGGAATCCAGCCTCCGATCTGGAAATAGATGTTGTCGAGCGTGAGTCCCTGCACCTTGTGGACGGTCAGCGCATATGCCGGCTGGCAACCCATTCTCCAGACGGCGTCGGTCTCCCTGTATCCGATCTCGCCGTCCTCATCCGCGAACGGGATGTTTTGTGACGACTTGTGCATCCTGACCGCCACACGCTCCCCGTCCTGAGTCTCGATGACGGGGAGTCCGCTCTCCTCTTCGAATCCGGTGATCATTCCCATGGTCCCGTTCTTGTAGCGCTCGCTGTTGCAGGTGCATATGACGCGTTCCCCCTCATAGAGCGTCTCTTTTCGCCCGCTGCCGAGGTGATCCTGGCCGAAGAGGCCGTCAGGGGACTCGCCCCTGATGTCGGGGTAGTCACGCTTGGCACATCCTGCCCGGCAGAGTCTGGAAACCTCCATGCTGTTGATCGCCTCCCTCTCCCTGTTCGTCCCGACCACCGTGACGAAGAAGCCGTCGGTGTTCCTCGCATACTCGTCCCTGCCGCCGACCCTGGTGTTGATCAGGCCGAGGCTTCCCTTATGGGACACTCCGGCATTCCTGAGGGAAATGACCGCTTTGGAGAAACCGGCATCGGTCTGCCTGTAGTTCTTCTCGAGGATGTGGTAGACGGGATCCATCGCATTGAAGGAGTGGGCGTTGAAGAAGAACTTGTTGTCGCCGTAGAGCGATGTGCAGATCTCCTTCTGGAACGGCTGGGGCCTGAAGACAGGCGCCAACTGGAGCACGTCTCCGAAAAGGACAAGCCTGATCCTCCCCTGTTCGGGCCTTCCATCGTTGGCGTCCCTCACCAGGTTGAGGATCCAGTCCATGAGGCTGCAGCTGACCATCGACATCTCGTCGACAAGGATGAGGTCGGTGGCATCCAGAAGACCGGCGTTCCTCACGAAGTCCTCATGGCGGTACTCATAGAGTTCGGCAGGCTCGAGGCCGAATGCGGAATGGATCGTCGACGCCCTGCAGTTGCACCCTTCCCTTGACAGGTTCTCCGCAGCGCATCCGGTGGAAGCCAGACAGAGCGTGTGGCCGGGATTGTGCCTGGCAAGGATCCTGTAGAGCGTGCTCTTCCCGCAACCGCCCACCCCCTGTACGACGGTGAACGGAGTACGCCTCACCTCGACATCCTCGATGACCCGCATCATGGCGTTGTCAGGAACCGGAACCATCATTTCTCCTCCTTTTCCCGGACCATGCCGGAAACGATCTCTTCCATCACGGCGAGCACCCGGAGGAACTCGTCAGACGCCTCCGAACAGGCGCTCAACCTTTCCAGTTGCGAACATACCCCGCGAAGCTCGTCACGCACCGCCTTGAAGACCCTCGGGTTTCCCACTACGGTGATCTCCCTGTGCAGCATGTTCGACGTGAGGTAGTCCTGCATCTTCATCCCGCAGAGGCTTGCCATCGTCTTGATCTGCATGTACTCCTCCGGCGAGAAGCGGAAGGCGATCGTCTTGTTCCTCCATCTGGCATATCTGTCACGCCTTTTTTCCGACATCGGAGTCCTCCTTTCCGAGATCGTCGAGATGGTCGGCGATGTCCTTCTGCACCGTTGGGAACAGATGGGCGTACCGGTAGGTGATGTCGATCGCCTTGTGGCCCACACGCTTGGCGATCGCCAGGGGGGTGTACCCTTCCTCGATAAGGAGCGAGACATGGCTGTGCCTAAGCTCGTGTAAGCGGAAAATGGCGATTAGGGTATATTAACGACAAATAACATAATAAAATGCTACGGTAAGGTTGCCGTAGCATTTTTCTATACTGCTCGGATGGGCTCATTAAATATTTAGGAGGTTCCACAATGGCAAGAAAAAGCCGAAAGGAAAAAAATATGGCAACTAATAATGCGATATTTCGCTATGCTGCTGGCTATATCCGACTGTCGGTGGCAAACAAGGACGAAGCCTGCTCCGTGGCAAATCAGAAGCTTATTGTTGAACGATGGGCAGCACAGCAGGAAATAGCAATTGACCGATTCTATATTGATGAGAACTACAGTGGCTCATCGTTTAAACGTCCGGCGTTTCAAGAAATGCTTTTGGATATTGACGACGGAAAGATCGGTTGCGTTATTGTGAAAGACCTATCTCGGCTTGGCCGAGAGCTTATCTCGACTAGCTACTACATTGAAGAATATTTCCCCAGCAAGAAAGTACGTTTTGTCTCCGTGAACGACCAGTTTGATACGGTTGATGGCATTAACAATCGTATTGGTTCATCACCTTCACGCATTCGCATCCCAATAACAAATGCTTTTAACGAACAGGTATCACTGGATATCAGCCATAAAACGCATGACATCTTGGACATGAAAGCGCAGCGTGGTATGTTTATAGGCCCACGGGCTCCATTTGGCTATCGAAAATCTACAGAGAACAAGTTTGTAATAGAACCTGACCCAGAAGCTGCTGCCATTGTAAAAGAGATTTTTACAATGGCAGCAGAGGGCGCTGGAATCACTGCCATTGTCCGCTATCTGAACGAAAACGACATCCCAACGCCAATTCAGTATGCTCGTTCAAATGGTCTTGAGGGCAACTACGATGATGGAGATGGCGTTTGGAATACGCGCTCCGTCAAGTACATCTTAACCAATCGCACCTACACCGGCGCTCTGGTTCAAGGCAAAGAAAAACGAGTTGTGGAAGGCGCACATGCTCCGTTGGTTGATTCCGAGACATTTGATAGTATTCAAAAATCCATTCAGGAGAAGGCGTTTCGCATAACAGCGGGTCACAACGCATCGTGCACAGAAAACATTTTAAAAGGAAAAGTAATCTGCGGATATTGTGGAAGTAAAATGCAGCGCCGGAGGGGTACAAATCATGCAGATTGGTATTTCTTCACCTGCCTGACAAACAACCGTGTCGGCGTAGATCACTGTACGGGTATGTATGTTCGTGAGGAGGATATCTTTAGTGCTATTTACTATCAGGTGAAGTCATTTCTGGATGCGCGCTTCATTTCGAAGGGTCAATATGAAGCGGAAAAAGAAGCACTGGAACAGGAGATTGCGGATTGCAAAGACATTTCAGCAGATCCTTCCGAGCGTATACGGCAATATTATGAGCGGCTCGTCATGAAAGAAATCAGCCTATCGGAGTTTCAAAGCTTCAAGAAAAACGTATATGAGGCGAAAGAGCGTATGGATGCCTGCGTCCAAGCACTGGAGAAGCATGAACAACGGTATCGGCAATTCACAAAAATGTTGAAGGTTAGGGACAAGAAGTTGCCGCTGACGGAGATCGTGGATTGCATCGAAAAAATAACAGTACATGAAGGCAAAACCATTACGGTTACATGGTTCCGGGACCTATAAAGCGGATAGAAGCAGGTAGCTTCCTGCCCGTATTTATTTTCCAATTCAGTGTACTCATATTAACCCAGAAAAGCAGCATGACTATCCCCTGAAAGGGAAAGCATATTGCGGCTGCTGCGGCCACGCGCTTTCCCGTATCATGCAAAAATCGCCGATTTTCTACTGCCGCCACTCCGAGGCGGATACAAATGCTCCCTGTCACGGTATGCAGATCAGTGTTGCCGAGTTGGAGCAGCTCGTCTTTACAGTGCTGAAAAAGCAGATGGAAGTCGTCCTTGGCATGGGTGAGACCAAATTGCCCGCGCTGGAAGCGGGCCTTGCCAGACAGGCGGAATATGAGCATCAGATCAGTTCCCTTCAGGACGCAAAACGCCGCCTGTATGAACAATACCTGATGCGTGAGATTGGGCTTGCCGAGTATAAAAACCAAAAAGCCGAGTGCGACGCGAAGCTGGTACAGATCAAAAATCCCTGCGCCGCAGTTACGGCCCAGGCAAAGCAAGCGCAGGAGCTGCGTGAGGAACAGATAAAGCAAAAGCAGATCATCCAGGAGATTTCTCAGGCAGATGGCCTGACGGCATCTCTCGTCGATCTGCTGATTGAGAAGGTGTGTGTATTCCCCGGCAAGCGCATTGAAATAGCGTACAAAGTCAGTGAACCTCTATGCGTAAAAATGTCGGAGAAATACAGAGAAAAGCAATGACTACCATGCTTGGCGGTGATATTATGATAAAATAAGTGTTTTATCGCTTTCAATTTTTATCGTCACGTAGAATTTCACCCCAGCAATTTGCTTTATAGCAAATTGCAGCAAATCAAAGGGAACGGAAATTTGTTATACAAGTAGAAGGATTGAGAAATGCATGGATAACAAACTAACAGGCTCATTTTATACGCCTGAGAACTTGATTGAATACATGGTTAAGTATGTCGGTGACCGAATTGAGCCACATAACATTCTTGAACCGTCTGCTGGAGATGGTAGGTTTGTTAATTATTTGAACAGCTTTAATTGTCCCATTACTTTAGTTGAAAAGGATGAGGATAAGGCGTCTGATTTAAAAAGTCACTATTCTGACTCCTGTGCTGTTCATTGTGATGATTTTTTGCGGTTTTCAACTGAAGAAGAAATTCGTTTTGATCTGATCATAGGAAATCCTCCCTACATTACCAAAAAAAAGATGCCAGAAGATCAGCGCGATCTTTCCTTAAATATTATTCGTCAATTCGAGTTAACGGATGATCTGTTTCAGAATATTTGGGTACCATTTATACTAGCATCACTTAACTTGCTGGCTTCAAACGGAACGATATTTTTTGTTCTTCCTTTTGAATTTTTGCAGGTACAGTACGCTGAAAAACTTCGTGAGTTTTTAGAAAAAAAATTCAATATCATTGAGATTACAACATTCGAAGACCGTGTGTTTGCTGATATAGAACAAGATATTTGCTTGGTCTATCTCAGCAATGATCAAAGCGTAGATCCATACATAAAGTACACGACACGTATAAGTGAGACTAATACAACACAGACGTTTGAAAGCACTATAATGCGAAACAAGCCATTAAAAAAATGGTCAAACTGCATTCTTGATGATACGGAGACCGAAGAGCTAACGCGTCTGGCTAACTTATATCCCAAAATCGGATCGTTTGGTGATATTTCGCCGGGGATAGTAACTGGTGCAAACTCCTTCTTTGTACTTCCTAAAAGTGAAATTGACGCGCTTGAAGTTAGTGATGATGTTAAGCTTTCAATTATCACAAAAGGATCATCTATCCCTCCTCTACTTTTCTTTACGCAACAAGATTTTTCGCTTTTGGAACAAACTAATGTACGAACTCGTTTGCTTAATTTAAACGGCATTAAGGTTGAGACTTTTTCTGAGCCATTAAAAGAGTATCTCAAGACTGGTAAAGAAAAAGAGATCAATGATCGATATAAGTGTAAAAAACGAGGGCGTTGGTATGATGTTCCAATAATAAAAACCGGCAGCGTTTGTTTCTTCAAGCGTTTCCACCGGTTACCGAAAGTTTTAGTAAACGTAGCGGGTGTATATACAACAGATATTGTCTATAACATTCGTTTTAAGGATGATTTTGATCCTCAGTCTTTCGCGTTTTGCTTTTATAACTCCCTAACGCTAGCGCTCTGCGAGTACAATGGAAGGTTTTATGGCGGTGGTGTTGGCGAGCTGGTTCCTAATGAGTTTAAAGCATTGCGCATTCCATATATGAAGATTGATGATAAAACCGTACGTCACTTAGATGAGTTATTTAGATCGGGTACTTCGTTCCCGCAAATTGTTGATTTTGTAGATTCGGTTATTCTTTGCAAACTTCCTTCCGAAAGCCGGATATTATTACAAAAAATTCGAAATCGTTACCTTATTAGGCGCATGAAACTATATGAGAGAGGAGAAAAGAGCGATGGAGAGTAAGATTATTGGTGAAGTTGGGTTTAAATTCTCTTCACGTTTTAGCCAGCTAATTGGCCGAAATCTGATTTCCAACCCCATTGTTGCAGTTTCCGAACTTGTTAAGAACGCCTATGATGCAGATGCTGATAATATTTCAGTAGAGTACAGCAATCTTTTATCCGGCGTAGCCACACTTAAGATCATTGATGATGGCGAAGGGATGTCTTTTGAAGATGTCGCAACGAAATGGATGATGGTCGGAACAGATAATAAGTTGCACAACCCAATCACCGCAAAAGGTCGCCGAAAACTCGGCGAAAAAGGAATTGGCAGGTTTTCAGTTGAGCGTTTGGCAAAGCGTCTAAAAATAATCAGTACCAAGGCAGGAGACAATTTTGCAATTTCCTTTTCTATTGATTGGGATCAGTACGAGACATATGATGGTGAGTTTTCGCAGCTAACGCATAAGGTAATTACGGTTCCATGTGACGTACAGAAAAAGGGGACAACTTTGGTACTGGAGGACCTTCGAGATCATTGGGGGAAAGATGAGCTTTTAAATCTACAAAAGGAACTCGAGTTACTACGCCCAATAGACATCAACAAAGTATCATATAAAAAATATGAATTGCCTGGAATCAATGTTAGAATAAATCTTCTTGCTCCTGATGTTTTAAAATCAAAAAGATTTATTGATTCGCACTTCATCAGCTATGCACAGGCGCATCTATACGGAGAGATAAAGGAAAACGGTGATGCTGTAGTTCGGGTTTTTATTAAGGCAAATATTAGCGCAAGCAAATCCGATATTTCAGAAGAGTATACATATAGTGCTTCCGAGATTGATACTTCGTGCGGGCCAGTAACATACGAAGCATTTGTCTTTCTAAAAGACAAACGTTTATATAAAAGTTTATCTGTGGAAAACAAGAGCATGGATGATTACTTGAATGCTTTTTGCGGAGTAAAAATATACCGTGACGGTTTTCGCATTCTTCCATTTGGCGATAGCGACAATGACTGGCTCGAACTAAATGCCAAACGAACGGGCTCCCCTGAATTTCGAATTGCAACATATAATACCATCGGTGTAGTTTACATTACCCGCGACAAAAACCCTGGGCTGCAGGATGTTCTAAGTCGTGAAAACATGTATGAAACGCCGCAATATTTATCCCTGAAAAAATTTGTTAATGAGGCATTTGACAGATATACTGCTTTACAGTTAAGTGCAAGGAAGAAAAAAGAGCGCAAGGCAAAAGAAGAGGGGCAGTTAGCCCTAGCCGATGTTCAAAAAGCTGTTTCGGCCTTTTCTAATCAAGTTGGAACGCTTAAGCAGGCAGTATCTGATACAGCCAATGATCAAACTCCTGAGCAAAGAAATGCCCATATTGCAGCAGTTGAAGAACATGTTTCAAGAATTGTCTCCACAGCAGAGAATTCGCTTGAAAAATTGAAATATGCCTACAATTACTACAAAAAGCAGACAGATTTTCGAAGCCGCGAAATGCAGATATATCGCAACATTGCCACGCTTGGGATTGGTGCGGCAATATTTGGCCATGAAGCTTTAAATCATACTGTGGAGTCAAAGGCAATTATCAATAATATTTTTGCAGACTATGCACCTCTGATAGAAGCAACAGAAGACTTGGCACAGCAACTCAAAGATTTGCAAGAAGATTTGATTCTAATTGATGAGAAGGCTGACTTCTACAGGAACTATCTTCGCAAAGAAAAACAAGATAGATCAAGGTACATTAATATCAATACTATACTGAGTAATTTACTTGAACAACACAAGAACGCATTTAAGGCGATAGGTGTTTCCACTGACATACAACTTGAGTGCGAAGAAAAGGAACTCTATTTGTGGGGATATGAAGGAGACATCGATACTATTTTTACGAACCTAATTACCAACGCATATAAAGCACTAAAAAAAGCAACTGGCAAAAAGTACTTCAAATTTCAATTAGGCTTTAAAGATGGCAACATTATTATCAATTCTGTTAATAATGGACAGCCTATAAGTAAAGAAAATCGTTTAAAAGTCTTTGAACCGCTGTTTTCAACATATTCTGATGGAACAGGGCTTGGATTGACTATTATTCAAGATACTTTACTGCTATACCAAGGAAGTATCAAGCTTTTGGATGATTTCCCGGATACGCACTTTGAACTAAGCCTTCCCAGATGTGAGGCTCCAAAGGGGGATGAATGATGGCGATAAACATTCTGGTAATCGACGATGACGTTAGAAGCGTTAATTACATGATGAAAAACCTAAAACGGGCTGATGACGCTGGTGTCCTTGGAACGATTGTTGTTGATGATAAAGTAACAAGGTTAGACACTCTTGAAAAATTTGATATTTCGGGTTATGACATCACATTTGATGTAGCCCTAATTGATTATCAGTTGACTTGCTCATTTACGGGAATTCTAGTCTCCGCATGGATAGCATTAGATTTGAAAATACCAAGGCTTACATTAACGACCGCAGCATATCCTGGCAATCCCGACTATTTTAATGGATTCATATTAAAGAACGAGATTACCGATTCTCCACAGGATGTCATTCAACGGATTACAAGCTGTGTCGATAGCTATAATGCGGAAGTGTGGCTGGATAAACAGCATCAAGCCCTAGTTTCACAGTATCAAGAACTATTAAAAGAAGATGGTGCAGAGTCACAGCCTGAATTTTCGGAAATACAAACATTACTAGACCGCTTTGAAAAAATTCTTGATGCTCAGCAAGAAGAAAAGATCAGGGGTATTCTCATGTATGAGAATACGACCAGTGACTTTGTTAAACGCCAAGAAGAAAATGAAAAGAAGCTGGCTGAACTAAATGGAAAGCTCAATCATTATTTGGGAGAAATAAAAAATGGTTGACGCAGTAATGACAAAATTGCAATACGTTAATCCGCCAGAATACGGTACATACGAGAGCTATCGAGAGTACCTACGCAAATCTTCAAAATATTCCTGCGCTTATTGTACGATTTCAGAGAGTGAAGCACCTGGAGCTACATTCAATATTGAACATTTTAAACCACGCAAATACTTTCCAAAACTAGCAACAAAATGTGAGAATTTGCGATATTCTTGCCCCCGTTGTAATTCCTACAAAAGAGATTTGTGGATTTCTGAAGAAATGGGTTGCAGTAGAAATTGCAGGGACTGTACACACTACGTTTGCCAGGAGAATATTGCACGATTCATTGATCCCATGAGGGAAGACCCTTCCAAAGCAATTTTTTTAGGTGAAGACGATAAGCTTCACGCATATACTGATTCTAAACCGGCAGACTATACCATAAAATATCTCAGACTAAACAGGGCACAGCTAATAAAACTGCGACATGTTAGGAGATTTATGGATAGTTGGCTTGAGGAGTTAAAAGACAGGCGAAAAAAAGCTGAGGCATCGCTCAATGAAATACGAGCAAAGCAGAACGTTTTTTCTGAAGCAATAAAAACTTCTTCATCAGAACAGAATTCCACTTATCAAGACGTGGTTGCAACTATGTATGAAATGATGGCTACTCAGTCGGAGCAATCGCTGCTATTTATTGATGAAGAAATTCGCAAACTTAATATTTTGATTGACTTGCGTTCTGGATGTGATGAAGTTATTTCTGGAGACAAATAAGACAGATACAAGAATTAAAACAGGAATCCCAGATCATCAAATTTACTGATGGTCTGGGATTCCTGCTTTATAGCAGAGATTTTATTTGTCATGAGCTTGACATACGGGTGGCGGAGGTCATGGATCCTTATGGGTTCGATTCCGGCCTTGGAGGATCCCCTCTCCATGGCCCTGCCGAGCATGCTCTTGCTGGCGAGGAAAATCCTGTCGGTCGGTCCCGGCTTGTAGACGAGCCTGATGTAGTCCTGGATCTCGTCGTTGAGGAAGGACGGCATGGTCACCACGCGGATGCTCTGCCTCGTCTTCGGACTGGTGACGACCGGTTTCCCGTTCAGGACGGAGTAGGTCTTGGTCACCGACACCGTCTTCGCCTCGAAGTTGAAGTCCTCGAGGGTGAGGGCGAGCATCTCGCCTTCCCGGAGTCCGCACCAGTAGAGGATCTCGAAGCAGTAGTAGTACATGGGCTCGTCCATCATCGCGTCGGCGAACTTCCGGTATTGGGCAAGCGTCCAGAACTTCATCTCGGTCGTGGATGCATTCCTTCCCATGGAACCGACGACATGTGCGGGATTCTTGGGAAGGTCGTAGTACCTTACGGCATAGGCGAGTATGCAGCTGAGCTGGGTGTGGATCGTCCTCAGGTAGGAGTCCTTGAAACGGGATCTCCCGTCCCTGATCTTCATGTCCATGATCTCGTTCTGCCAGCAGATGACGTCCTTGCTGGTGATCTCGTCGATCTTGCGCTCTCCGAAGAACGGGATGATGTGGGCGTTGATGATGTTCCGCTTCATGGCCAGCGTACTCTGCTTCACCCTGCGGCTGAGGTCATTGAGGTAGATGTCCTCGACAAAGCTGCCGAGCGTCATGTCCAGGCTGCCTTCCTTGGTCCTCCTGGTCTCATCCTCCCACTTGAGAGCCTCGTGCTTGGTGGCGAAGCCATACTTGCAGACTTCATGGACTTCCCCCTTCCAGTTCTTCTGCTTGAAGCGGATTCCCCATGTCCCACGTTTCTTGTCTTTGTATGCTGGCATGGCGGTTACCTCAGGCGTCTTTGCCGCCGAAGATCTTCGACTCGAAGAACTTGCGGTTGACCCGTCCGGCGATGACGATATACCCCATGGAGGCGAGCTCGTCGTTGAGCTGCTTCATCACCTTGTATGCGGTGGGGATCGAGATGTCCATGTAGCTCGCTACATCCTGGACCCAAAGGAACACCTTCTCTTCCATAGACCGTTCTCCTTTGCCTTTCGGCGCCGAGAAGCAAAACCGTGCAGGGCTGTTCTTGCTCTACACGGTGGTCTCCTTCCGGAAGATCATCCCCATCACCGCATCTCCCTTCTTGGCATGCATGCCCTTTTGGAAGTAAGCTGGTCATGGTGCGACCATGTCGCTGTGTAGGTGCGATTCTCACCTGCGCAGGTCCAATGGGATTGCCGTCTCATTGGACTGCCGTTTTTCTCTCTACTTTCCATATCCCGGTTTGCTCTCCGGAATCCAAAGAAAAAATTCAACTTTTTTCACTTTTTTCATTTCCTGATTCAAAACCAATCCCCAACGCTTTGGGGAAGGTGACACGGACGGTACCATAGGTGATAAAGGAAGGCGAAGCTTTCGTTCACAACCACTCGTTTCGGCTGTATACTTTCATCAAGATGAAACACGGAGCCAGAGTCATTTAGTGACAGACAACAGTCCTATGGGGCTCACTGCGTCTTCCTTGACTGAAAAGGAAAGGCAAACGCTGCACAGGGATACCGGTGTTGTATACGAACCTCTCGAAGGGAGACATCGTCACGGAAATCAATGGCATGGAGATACGTGGTATTGATGATTTTTATGAAGTCATGAGATCTGTCAGTCTTGGAAATGCCGTTTTCCTGAAACTGTTGCGAAATGGTGTTCCCATGGAAATCGAATATTTCATTTTGATTGTTTGATGGATGGTGGAGGATGCGGAAGAAAGAAATCCCTCTGTTATACGGGCAAAGAAAAGATGGGCATATATGCCATGTCGATGACGTCCCCAACGGAAAAGCATGTGGATGCGTCTGTCCAAGTTGTGGAGAGCCGCTGGAAGCAAAACAAGGAACCATCAAAATCCATCACTTTGCCCATATCGGAGGAAGTGAGTGTGCATATGTCAGGCAGACCAACATACACTGCATGGCCGAGGAGATACTCGAGGAGTCAAAGACCCTGGTTTTTCCGAAAAGCGAAGAGGTATGTTTCAAGAATCAAACCGCCCTCTTTTTTCCATTCCAACAATGCCATGTCGATGAGGTGATGTTGGAGAAACGCGTGTCTGACTTCATCCCTGACATCATCATCAAATCGAGAAGGATGACCATCCTTGTAGAGATTTTCGTCACCCATCCTGTAGACGAACCAAAGAAGGACAAGATCAGGAAATCTGATGCAGACTTGGCCATAGAGATCGACCTCAGTGACCTTGCATATAAAGACATTTCAAAAGAAGACCTGAAGCATTTCATTGAGGATTCATCCCGTTCGCACTGGTTGCTCAACCGGATTGAAGATACTGCAAAGACCAACTATGAGCATAATCGTGACATCATTCCCATTCATCAGGGTCGTGTTTGTTGTCCACAGATGGGAAGCAAGCTATCCGCCACGAATTGCGACAAGTGCCTGTACCAGATTGAGAACCACGACGACTCCGTTTCATGCAACTTCAGACTTGTACAAAGCCTGCGTAACGACATCCGTTATCCTCGAATACGAAGTACAAGCGACAAAGTCATTTGTGACATGCGGAAATATCAATGCTACTTGCAAATAAACGGAAAACGTTCCAGACGGTTGTGAGTTCAGTTGATTCTCACTCCGACCTCATACTCTGTTTCATCACTACTTCTTCCTCAACGCATTATACAGTTCATCAGCCATGACGCTCTCCACCTTCTGGTAGAAATCGGCATCATTGAACAACTTCGTGTACGAGTCGTTGTTCTCAAGGAAGCACTGTGTCACAATGGCTTTGAACTTGTCAGGGAAAAGGGACTTCACAAACATCTCTGCGCTGTTGTCTTTAGCATACGATTTATATTTCTTGATGTCACTGTCATTCATGAACATTTGATAGATACCTTCGATGATGACTCGATCAGAATCCGTGAAGTTCCCGCTGAATCGCTCATTCACTTTATCGATAATACTTTGAAGTGTGTCCTTCTTCTTGTTTGGTACCACTGGAGTAATCGAGCTGACTGGCGTATACACCGGAGCTTTATCTTCCAATATGATGGAGCCATTGAAAGATTCGTTCAATGAAGAATACTCAAGCTTGATCTTGTCGTTGACATCAACAAATTCAACTTGGTCCTTGGGCAAGAGCTTGACAAGATATTGAGTAAATAGGAATTCATTGAAAAGATCCTCGTCATGAAGCCTCACCAACTGCGTCACATAGGAGTAAGCTCCATTGAACTTCCGGATGAAGTCCCTTGCCGAAAAGCGTTCATCCTCACTGAGATTCTTGAACCGATCGATAATAGGACTGAACAATCCTGATAACACCGGTAGTGCTCCATGGGCAGCCCCTTTGGTTTGAGTTCTCATGAAATCATTGAAAGAGGCAACATCATCACAATCATACAACATGTACTCCTTGATCTTATTCCTGAGATCATAGACTTTGTTGATGTCGGTATCCCCTTCCAAGGTAGTTGTCTCATAGAAAGGAAGGAATGCATTCTTGATGTCTTCCTCACTGTTCTCAAAATCGAGAATAAAGGTATTGGCCTTTCCTTGGGTAGTCCTGTTAAGGCGAGACAAAGTTTGCACCGCAGTCACATCATGGAGCTTCTTGTCCACATACATGGTATGAAGAAGCGGCTCATCAAACCCGGTCTGATACTTGTTGGCAACCACAAGGATATTATACAGACCACTGTGAAACACCTTACGGAATTTCTTGTCTGTAGTGATGAACCGTCCATTCTCATCCCGATTCATGGTGGCCTCAGTGAAAGGCTTGTCTTCGGGATAATCCGGCAAAGAAACCTCACCAGAAAAAGCGATCATCACATTGCTTCCCGCAGTTTCCTTTGGGTGGCTGTCCAAATACTTCCTGATGGCCAAATAATACCGGACTGCATTGGCTCTGCTGTCGGCAATCACCATTGCCTTCCCTTTCCCGTTGATCTGATATCGGCAGTTGTCCAGAAAATTCGTCATGATCATCTCGGTTTTCTGGGCAATGGTATAGCCATGCTGTTTATAATACTTGAACAACGCACTGGAAGTGGGACCTTCAATCAGTTCAGGATTGTCCTCGGAAACACGCACCAACTTGAAAGCTTCCTTGATGGTCGTGTAATTGGCAAGCACATCAAGGATATATCCTTCCTCAATCGCCTGCCTCATTGAGTACACATGGAATGGGACCCTTATGGGATCTCCGTTAGCGGAATAACCAATTATCGTCCCAAACGTCTCTAGCGTTTGCGCCTTTGGTGTTGCCGTGAAAGCAAAGAAAGACTGGTTCTCGTGTTTCCCCTGTCCGATGACCGCATTGATATATTCGTCGGTCAAATCGACCTCACTCTCCTCGACCCCAGTCTCTTCCGCATAGTCCGTTATTGCAATTCCAAGATCTATCAAACTTCGGCGAAGTGTTTTTGCACTCTCTCCATTCTGTCCTTGGTGAGCCTCATCGATAATGATGGCAAATCTACGCCCCCTGAACTTCTCCATGTCTTTTTGGGCGAACAGAAACTTCTGGATGGTGCAGATGATGATTCTTTTCTTATCGTTAATCGCTTCAGCAAGACTCCGGGAATTCTTTCTCTCATCAATCGCCTCAACAAGACCTATCTGATGTTCAAAACTATTGATGGTATCTTGAAGTTGTCCGTCAAGTACGACTCGATTGGTGACAACAATGACAGAATGGAACAAGCCATTGTTCTCGGCATCATGAAGCGAAGCCAGGCGATAGGCAATCCACGCGATAGAGTTCGATTTTCCTGATCCCGCCGAATGCTCGATGAGGTAGTTCACCCCAACACCTTTCTCCCGTACATCTGCAATGACCTTTTTCACCACATCATATTGATGATAGCGCGGGAAAACCACTTTTGTTGTCTTCTTTCCATTCTCATCCTTTTCCTCCGTGTAAGAGATGAAACGATGGATGAGATCCAGCAAGCTATCTCGTTGCAACACTTCCTTCCATAGATAACTTGTCGCATAATCATTTTCGCGCTTTGGATTTCCTGCTCCTCCGGAAACACCTGCGCCTTGAGAACCTTGGTTGAAGGGGAAAAAACGGGTGGCGCCATCAGCAAGTTTCGTAGTCATCCAGGCTTCGTAAAGGTCCACTGCAAAATAGACAAGAAAACGGTGGTTCAATCGGAAGCATAACTCTTTGCTGTTCCTATCCTTCATGTATTGGTTCTTGGCGCAATTGCAGTCCTGGCCGGTCAATTGGTTCTTCAACTCGATAGCCACTACAGGAATTCCATTCACAGAAAGAGCCATATCGATGGTATTTGTATTGGCGGTCGTATACCTGAACTGACGGCTACAACCCAGTATGTTCGCTTCATAGCGTTCTGTCGCAAGATCATTCAAATCAGATTCTGGCTTGAAATAGCAAATCTTCAACTTGCAACCCATGTCGTCGATGCCGTTGCGCAGCACATACAGCAATCCCTGATTTGCGATGGTGCTTTCCAAACGGCTATAAAGCTTTTCGGAAGCATGGACGCCATAGAACTTCACATACTTTGCCCACTCTTTCGGTTGGGTCTTTGCGATGAACTCGCACAGTACATCCATGTAGATGCACTTCGAAACGTCATGCTGCCGCTGATGGATCCAATTCCCATCCTTATCCTGGCCGTTGAATTGGGAGTATCCACCCTCTGGAGAGACAAGGAATGCTTCAATATCACGTTCAAACCGTTTCTCGCTCAGATCCATCTATTCTCCCTCCTTGGTGGAATAACGCGCGCTGTAGGAAAAGTCCGACAAGTCAATCCCATATTTTTCCAAGAGAATCTTTATCAACATTATTATCCTTCGAGGTGATAAAATCATGTTGAAAAAGATTTCGGCTGTACCCAACGTCTCCCTATGCTTGATCATCGTAGAATCAATAGAGAAGAGAGGGAACCTGGAACCCTTGAACGGTATGAAGTTGTTTCTTGCCATCTCGTCGATGATGGAATTGTCCCTTTCATAGAGTTTTGCGACAACACTTCTCCATATGTCAGCAAAATTCTTCACACTGACTCGCTCCCCTTCCAAGACATAGTAGTTTGGCGTTTTACGTGCAGCATTCTCAGGCTCCTCGCAGGAATACTCTTGATAACGCGAATCAGCAAAAGACACCATCTCGTGAGGAGTGTCACTACTGAATATTTTGAGAAGAATTCCGGAAAGTCTTTCCGCCCTTTTCTCGATGGTTGACGCATTCCACACTGACGAGGCTTTCACATCTGCATAGAGGGTCACCATCTTGGTATCCATCTCTTCAATCTTCTTCTTTTTCTCATCGAAAGGCTTATCACCAAGTTCGCTGTTATACCCCGTCAGCATGAGGTTCCCCAGCGTATGCAGGTATCTCCCCTGCACTTCTTTCCAGTCTTCGCCCCCCAACATCGTCTGCCATGCAGTAGAGAGGTCCTTGTTCTGAGGCATGATATGCTCAATCGACAGGCTTCCTGTTACGACTTGTTCTTTTCCTTGATTCTCAATAGAAGAAAGCAGGTACTTGCATAAGGTACTCTTCCTGTAGAGGTTGTTGTTCTTCAAAGCAGTGCGGAAAGACTCGTCAGTCGGCAGTGCATCATTGGATGTCAGTTGCATGAAGAACGAAACGATTGAATCATAGTAACACTTCTTGTTCTCTTCCTTGGAGAATATTCGCGCGTAAAGTGTCTTGTACAACCCATTCAATGAGTTTGAAGGAATCTCACAAACCATCCTTCGTATACTATAGTTCAGGAAGAAGCGTAATACTTTTTCCAATACCTCCTCAGAGATGATACCCTTGTTGTTGTCATAATCGTCAAATAGAGCGAACAAGAAGAGGAAGACCGTTGTTTGTTTCAGTTGGGCCAGGCTCTTCAGATAGGTTTTCACATTGTCACTGTAATCACCATCACCGAAGAGAAAAGTATGGTAATACCCTGCATATCGATGAAGCTCCTTTAGCATGGACTCGTTGGAAAAGTGCTGCGCCCCATAGAGAGTCTTGAAAGATTCATACGCAGTATCAAGTCTTGTGAATCCCTCCACCTTGAAGTTCATATAGTCGAGAAAGAAATTGTTCAGGCTCTTCGAAGGAATCAGGTCTTCTATCTTCAACCAGTATTGTTCATACAGCTTGACCTGATTCACATCGGTCATCAGAACATAATTTCGTATCTTGTCGGCAAGGCTAAGCGGGATTCCGGTAGAATTGATTCGTTCAAACATCTCTTGCGCATTGTCCTCTTCGTCGAGACGGATCTTTGCACAGGTGAGCTTTTCCACCCCACGATAGATGTCCTTCACATAAAGACCTTTTTCCTGTTCCTGATTGATCAACGAACAAAACAGTGCATAGTTGGTGATAATCCCGGAGTTGGGATTCACTTCATCCTTCTTGTTTTCCATGAGCAACTGCAACTGGAAATCATCACTCTTAATGGGTTTCAGTTTGAGTTTACTCTGCTTGTCGATGGGAAATTCATCAAACTTGTCCTTATTGAAAAGGCTGTCCGTGATGGACTCTCTCGTCTTGTCGTTCTCAGCACAATCAAGCAACGCTTTCAGAAGAAGATAGGTTGTAGTGAGGCGTTGCTGCCCATCGATGATGACATAATACTGGATGCCCTTCTCTTCCTGCATCACGGCATACACCACAGAACCGCAAAAATGCATCTTGTCAGTCTTCGCAGCAATTATGATATCCTCAAAAAGTCTGGTACATTGTTCTTTCGACCACTCATAGTTCCTTTGATATACAGGAATCACATACTGCTTCTTATTCGGTTCTATGAAATCATTAAGGATATGCCCCTTTTCAATTTGCATAACAAGTACCATCCTTCTCCACAGCTACAAGAGGACACGTATCACCGAAGGAACCAGTGCACCTATCAATGCACAGCCAATCCCAATCGCCCATTCCCTCTTGGTTACTCTTCGTGCCTTTCTATTCTGATCAGCTACCCAATTGTCAAAATCCTTGAAATCACCAATTCGATAAAACATATGCGAATTATCCGCTATTATCGAACCGATATAATCCGCATCAACCATAGCTTCCAGCATGGGTGCCAGACGAAGATACTCTTTGTCGACAATAATGGTGTTGTTCTTGCATTTGCAGAACATGTTTTCTATTTCGCCAATCTGCATCATCTCAAGCCTCGACAAGGGGAACTCAATCAAAACGTACCTCCACTCCAAAACTTTCTTCTATCTACTTCTCGATAAACAGCATTGCTTTGTATCTCATCAAGCATTCTGCATCTCCTGAATCAGAATGTTTATTAGCTTATTACAAAGGTCTTGTTTTTTTTTAAAGATATAGTCCCTTAGTTTTATTTGTTCTAATGTTTGGGACTTCTCCTCAATATCAAAGAATACGATTTGATTCCGAATGACCATTTTATATTCCTTCTGAATTTCTAGAAAGGTATCAAATGTTCTTCCTTCAACATTTCCAGATGATGCTATTGAGATGACATCAGAAATGTTTTCAAACGGAGAATTCATAATATTCCGAGTTATCTTATCATCTCCTACAATATTAAAATCCATTTTTGGGATGATATATTTTTTTACCATCTCTGTATTATCCAAAACTGATATCGTTTCCAAGCACTCTTTATATGCATTCCTAATTAGGATATGTCCGATTTCTTTGGAGTTGGAATTCTTTTCAATTTCCCTTTGATCAATCAATAAATAGGTACAAATAAAGACCCCTGCAGCAATCAATAGTGTAGAAACAATAGAAAGTGTTTCCAGCTGAAGTTTTCCCTTTTCTGCACCTGAAATCAGAAAACTATTATAATCAGCACAGCAGATAATAACGCTAACCACTACAGATACAATCAAAGGGATCCAAGCTAATAAGGATTCTTTTCTTCTTCTCATCTGACTTCCTTCTTCCCTGTCACATACTCATAGATAAGAGATTTCTTATATTGATTTAACCTATCTATTTTATTTTCTTTGAGTTTTACCAATTCATCGATTTTGCGACAGTTGGTGTCGAGATAACTAACAATTTTTTGTTGTATTTCTTTTTCCCATAATACAATAGGCATTGCCGATAACTTATCTTTTGTAAAGTGGGGAATTGTTGCTCTATTACAAATAAAATCTATGTACCCATTTTTAACAAGACATTGAATTTGATAATATAGCATTGCAACACTGTTTGATTGGTTCAACCGAGAGCAAACTCTTATAATTGAATTTTGAATACAGCATCTCGATTTTATATCGGTAATAACCGCACAACCTCCAGCCCCAGCACCTCCTTCTACTACTAGTAAATCACCAAGTCTGATTTCATATTTCTTGATTTCTTCTGGAGAAAACCACATTTGTTTCAAATTATCCACATTACTAATACCATCAAAGTGAACATTGGCAGCACAAAAATAGGGGATTTGCGTTTCTATAGGAGTTTTCTTTTCTGAGGATACCATTTTTCCAAGAGTAATATTGAAATGTAATCCAACTCTGGAAATTTGAACCTCTTCAGGTACCTTTCCAATCCATTCAACTCCGCTATCCTTCATCGGGACATTCTTATCCAGCCCCTTTGTCACGGTCTCGGTGATTAGGCTTTGTTTATACGCTTTGAGCTTTTCTATCTGGGTTTGCACATTGGCAACAATAGAATCTATTTTTAATATTCTTGAATCAAGATATTCAGTAATTTCATTTTGTTGTTTTTTACTCTGCGGAAAGGATGCAAATATATTCTTGATACCATCATTACTCAAATGTTTTACTGTGGTAGAATTTGTTAAATCATTAACAACTTTTAAACCAAAAGGAAGAATATAATATAAAAACCTTCTGGCTATTTGCTCTTTTTCAAAAACTCTGCAACACCGTTGATTTAAAAGAGCATCATTCGAGTTCCACCATCGCTCATAAAAATCACCATCCATACCAATCAATAAGTCACCGCTACGAACAATGAATTTTTCTTCAAAACTGCCACTATAGTAAGTTTCAGTCTTTCCAAAAGTTATATCTCTAATTCTGATTATAGGAAAACCTGAATCAGAAAATAAATCTGAAGAAAATGGATACCCAGTCTGAATAGTGAGAGCATATTTACACCTAAAGACATTCCAATTATGTGGACATTTTCCAATCCATTCAACCCCGCTATCTTTCATTTCACGCATTGCCAAACAGCTCCTTCATCAACGCTGATTCTTCTACCTCAAGCTTCTTTAAGTCTTCTAAGATGACATCCGAAGATTCTGGAGCTATATATTTGTAGAAAAGACGGGTGAATGGGATCTCATACCCTATCTTGTCTTTCGAATGGTCAATGTAGGCAAGAGGATTGTAAGGAAGTACATTCTTTGCCATGTATTCATCAATGTTCTCTTGAAGAGGAATGCTTTCTGTATCAGTTTCATCCTTTACAGGTTGCATCTTACCTTTCTTAAGAATGGGGTTGCCTTTCTCGTCTGCCTGAGCTGTCTCAACAGTCACCTTGGTATAGCCGAAGTAGTTGTTGTCCAATACCTTAGATTCCACAATGAGCGAATCCTGCTCATAGGTTTCATCGGCGAAGCTGTTGTAGGCATTCACAATCACCCCAATACAAGTATCATCAAGATCGACGCGTTTGTTGCCGATGTTCTTCCTTCGCTTTACAAAACACTTGCTGGCATCAATGAGCTGAACCTTTCCATGCCGAGTCATTGGTTTGCATTTTGAGATAATCCAAACATAGGTGGAGATGCCGGTATTATAGAAGAGGTCGTTGGGAAGCTGGATGATGGCTTCCACCAAGTCATTTTCTATAACATAGCGTCTGATTTCCGAAGAACCGCTTCCTGCATCACCAGTAAAGAGTGAAGAACCGTTCTGAATGATGGCCATTCTGCCAGAGCCTTCCTTGAGTTTCTTCACTCCGTTGAGCATGAAGAGCATCTGTCCATCTGAAATTGCAGGGATACCTGCTCCAAAGCGGCCATCGAATCCTTTCTTCGCTTCGTTCTCCACTTCAGTTTTTTCTCGTTTCCAGTCAATACCGAAGGGAGGATTGGAGATGATATAGTCAAACACATACCCAGAGAATGCATCCTGACTTAACGTATCTCCGAACATCATGCCGGAATCGTTGCCACCCTTGATGAGCATATCCGCTTTGGCTATCGCAAAAGTCTCGGGGTTGAACTCCTGCCCAAAACAGGTAAGGTTCGTATCCTTGTTGATTTCCTTCAACCGTTCAGTAAGGCAGCCAAGCATCTGAGATGTACCCATTGCCATATCGTAAGCAGTCTTTGTGCAACCATGAGCCTTTATTTTCTCTTTCTCGGGAGATACCAGAAGCTCCGTCATCAAATAGATGATATCACGGCTGGTGAAATGCGCTCCTGCCTGCTCATCATAAGACTCAGAGAACTTCCTGATGAGTTCCTCAAAGATGTAGCCCATATCAGCGGAAGTAATCTTCTCGGGAGACATGTCAGCTTTCGGGGAATTGAATTCCTGAAGGGTGACAAACAACACACCACCCTTCACCATCAGTTTGACAGTGTTGGCGAAGTCGAAATTGTCAATGATCTCCTTGACGTTCGAAGAGAACCCTTGAAGATATGCCTCGAAGTTCGCATCTACATCCTCTGGCTCCGCAATCAGCTTCTCAAAATCAAAACTACTGGTGTTATAAAAATCGTGACCTGATATCTTGCAAAGAATACCATCGCGAAGAGCATTCTCCACATGTTGCTCGTCGAGTTTCTTTGCCATAGCAACAACAGGCTCTTTCGTTGGTTTCAATGCATCGTCAAAACGTTTCAGGATGGTCATGGGAAGAATCACCTTTCCATATTCATGCGGCTTGAATAATCCGACCAGATGAGTCGCAATCTCCCAGATAAGATTTGCCTTAGATTGAATATTGGCTGTAGTTTGTTTTTGTAGATCTTCCATCGACATGATTGCACCTCTAAATACCACTAAGAATAACAGCATGGAAAAGAATTAGAAAGCAGAATCTGCGTGTCGATAGCTATTTCTCTGCTATTGCTCTCCAAAGTGTGTGAGATAATTGGCAAATAGTATGTTGATAAAGACCTTCGCCGACCACCCTACAAAAAACAACTGAAAAATGGTAAAAACAGTTGTTTTCTGAAAATGCTAGTATACTATAGTTAATGAACAGCAACAAAGGTGTTTCACATGTTCTCGACGAGACAAAACGTTATCCTCACTTCTGAGCTTGATAGGCTACTGAATACCTCCCCTCCCCAAGGCATTGATGACCGGTTGCTTCTTCGTTCGTACGCAACGTTCTGTTTTCTGAAGGACAACAACAAAGAAGACCATCCTCCGGGGTCCCTGTTTGTTGATCTCAAAGAGTCCGCTCCCACCTTCAACGATGCAATGGCCAGATTCCTCAGATTCCCCATTCTGGATTTCATCCGTGACGTGACGCCATTTGTTGTAGCAGACGTCTGTTCTTTCCGAACCGCATGTTCGAAACTCGGTCTTGCCGATTCACCACTCAGGCTGATAACCAATCTTCTTGCTACCAAAACCGCATTTGACGAAGGGAAAATAAAAGACAAAATCGACGGCAAGGCGCTTTTCACTTCATTCCGACAAACAATACTCAAAATCTCAGAAGACAAGGGCATGCCACTCTTACAGAAAGAGTTCATGGATTTCTACCCGCCCATTTTCCTTTGCCCTCTGGACTTCCGGGAAAAGCAGATAAAAGACAAAATGGGGAGGATCGTGAATGATGCCTACCAGTATGCCGAGGAACTGGCAAATCATCTTGGCTCATCGAGAATGCAGCAGATGGAAATCTGCAAGGCCATGTTCATCGACGAGGAGTCACCCAAGGAACTGTACAATCGCTTCCAAATATCTTGGTTCCTGAAGCTTTCAAACGAGACAGACAAAAACAAGCGGAAAGAAGAAGTGGCACACAAGGCACGTACCTTCTACAAGAATGCCGATGGCTACCGTGCAGGCTGCACGCCATTGCAGGCAGTATGCGCCCTGTATATTGGCAAGAAGACCCTTTACCATGACGGTTTCTCAGATGGGCCGAAACCCACGAAGAAAACCGAAACGCCGAACAATGTCGTTCTGGAGAACAGCTTCATCTATTCCCTGTTTACGGCAAATGTCCGGTCCGACGACGGTACAAACCGGAAGAACCTCGTCCTCTTTCCTTCCCCTTTCTTTATCGAGAAGTGGCACACGGACATGACCCTTGACAGCAAGGATGTGACCTTCGTGCTCCAGGACAAGAATGAAGCACTCCTTTTGGAGAAGCACTATGGCGATCTCGGCCTATGCTGGAGAAAGAAACGGGATGATTTCCATTTCATGACTCTGGATGACTGCCTCAAGAAAACAAGGGATGAAGCATTCCCTTATGAAAATGTCCTTGCCCTCGATATGCAGGAGATTGGAGAAATACAGATCGGGTTCAAGGATCTCATCAAGAAGGCCAGACATGAGGTGTGGATATATGCCTTGTCGGCAGATTCGGACTTTATGGATGACAGAAGCCTGCCCTGTTCGGTGGTGAAGGACAAATCCTTTGTGGTGGAAGACCTGTTCCTAATCCCCAAAGGAATCGGTGGAAGCGCGCCACGCATCAAATGCTTCTGGAAAGCCCAGCTCAAGAGGAATGACTGGTACTACACGGCTTGGGTTGACAGCGTCACGGCAAGAGACAAAGCCAACAGCTCGACAAGCCTTCTCTTTGATGAATTCTCCTCAGACAAGAAACAGCTGGGTCAGCTCTCTTTCACCAACAAGAGCTTACGCCAATTCCTGAGGTCAAAACAAAAGTCTTTGTCTGCACGGGGAGGGGGAAAAGGAAAAGCCGCCAAAACAAGCGCCAAATTCTTTGACTTCTCACCTGAGATCAGGTTCTGGTACAGCGAGACGTCAAGCCAGCACAAAGCTGGACTTCGTCGTCTGGAAGTCTATGTGTGCGAGCCTCCAAGGGATGGAGGAAAAGCCCTGAGGGGGAAACGCATCAAGGAAAGCATCAAGCAGAAGCTGGACATCAAGCGGGAAGACATCGTTTCCTATCTGAAAGAGGATTATCCCTACAAGAAGATCACGATCCACAAAGACGGAGCTCTGGTGCGTTATTCTGTAAGGGAGGCGATAAGCAGGAGATACCAGGAGATACTTCAGGGGCAACGCATCTCCCTGAAGACCCTTCTGTACATTTATCCGGAAATGGACGGCATGTTCAACAAAAGTGATACCGACCTGCTGGGTGAGATTGCCGATTCGGAATTGGGACAAAAGAATCTGGAGGCAACAACCTGCGAAGAGTACATCGACTTCCTGGAAGAGCACTATCCTGACAAAAGCCCTAGTTTCAAATTCCGTTGCCTGAACATTCTCTCCAGAGCATTGGATTTTGCAATCGGCAAGAACCATTGCACGGAGAATGCCCTCGAGAATGAATTGTCCGAAGACAGCCGGAACAACAGGGCTTTCGGGCTGATGCGGTCAGCACTCACGAAGAAGACGTTCACGGAACAAGAATTCATCAGGGCGACCAAGCTCATCCTCAGCCATGCGAAAAACCTCAACAGCAAGCATGTCGGAATCCTGCTCAAGCTATTGACCGGGCTGGAGAGCAACATCGTCTGCGCCCTCAGATGGAAGGATTTCTGTCTCATCGAGGATTATGGGTTCTATAACCTCCATGTATACACCCAACTCACCAATGACGGCAAGGAATTCAAACCACTTGAAAGAGATGAGGATTACCGCTGCATCCCATGCTCCCCCTTGCTCACCAGTGTCCTGCTAGCCAGAAAGGAGAGAATCGAGAAAACGCTTCAGGTGAGGATGCCGGAAGACGCCTTCATCATCAACGACAGATGTTCCGGACCGGACGATCTGACCAAAAGGACAAAACCCATGAAGCTGGACGAGCTTGTCAAGAAACTGATCAAGTCAATGGGGATCGAAGACGTGGTCATCGAAGTCCCGAATTACGGGAACGGCACAAAGGAGACCAACCTCAGCAGGTACCAGCGGGACATCCTTAGGGAGAACTTCCGGTACTGAGCCCTGACGAAAGCGCATCTTCTGGACGACGAGGTCCAGTACCTGCTGGGTAACAAGAGGAGCACCACATTCGGCATCTTCTATTGTGACTACCTGAACGATGCCGCACAGTACCTGCTCTTTTCCAAGTTGAGAAGACTCGACATGTTCATCCTCCACGGAGAAGCCTTCGAGGGAAACACGACCGTAGAGATCACCGACACATCAAGCCATCCGTTCAAACAGGATAGCTTCTTTCCGCTGCAACTGGACATCAAGATTCCCAAGACGGATGAGGAAGAAGGAAAGATCTCCATCAGATCCGAATATGGGACGACCATCATCAGTTCCATGGCATCCGACGGAGGAGACCGATGAGAAAGGACACCATCGCCCCGGAATACCCGGGCACCGTACCTGGTTTCGACATACCGACCTTCACCGGTGTCCTCCGCATGTATTTCGATCAGAACGGCAAAGGCGATCCCATCGCGAAGTACTGGAACGAGGGAACCAGGGAAGCATACATCAGGGATTATGAGAAAAGGTTGCTCCCCCATCTACCTATCGAGAAATCATTGGAGGCGTATGAGGAGGAGGACTTCACCGAAGCCCTTGCGCTCGTCAAAAAGGAAAACCCTGGATACACAGACCATACCATCGACCACTACAGGTACCTGATCTGGCGCGTCTACCAGGCAGGCCTCGACAACAACCTTTACGATGACAAGCTGTTCTGGGGTGTCACAGGGCAGACAGGCAGCCACAGCGCTTCAGAAATCAAACAGACGCAGACAAGGGAACTGACGCGGAAGTCTCTCTCGATCGGAGAGGAGATGAAGTTGCTCGACTGGTTCAAGGCGCTGGACCCCTGTGCCGCTGATGGCAGGCTTGTCGGGCTGGCAATCATGTTCTTCATGGGGCTCAGGAACAACGAGGCATGCGGCTTGAACTACGGGGACGTTCGGATCCTGTCCTCCCAGAATCCATTCCCCTGCCTGTATGTCACCAAGACGACATCACTCACGTCAAACAAGCTGAAGGCGGGAGGTAAGACGCGAAATGCGGCAAGGATTCTTCCCGTCTTTGTTTTCCTGTACGATTTTCTCAGCAAACGCCAATGCCACATCCAGAAGCTCATATCCGACGGATCGCTACGATGTCCTGAAGGTATCGAATCGGCCAACGGATTCCCCATCGCCTGCAAAGGAGACCAACTTGGCGTCAGGGCATCGGCATCCGACCTCACGGACACGGGAAAGAGCCTTTTCAAGGAGATGGGGATCATCGACGCCATAAGGAGTTCCGCGATACATGAGACAATGTTCAAGCAAAAGCTTGCCGATGAGGACATCGGAGAGAAGGAACCGACCACCTATCTTTTCAGAAGGAACTGCGCGACCCATCTCTATCTTCTTGGCTTGTCAGCCAGTGAGATCCAGTATTTCATCGGTCATGAGGTCGAGGATTCCGAGGAATGCAGGAACTTTTTCACTAACGAGGACCGGTTGGCGGATATCGCACAGGTCCTCACCGAACATCCGTTCGTCGTGTATTACCAAGAAACGAGGCCGAAAAAGACCGTCGCCATCCCAAGGCACTGTAATGGATTCCACATCAGGGTCGTGGCTGACGAGCCGGGAGACGCAATAGTCATCAGCAGGGAAGGAACCGCATCCATACCGGTGGAGGTTACGGCGGGATGCATCGTCAATCCTGAAGGACTCGCGCGGAAGGTCAACATCAGAAAACGGATAGATGAGGTCTATCTGTGGCATAAGGAGGCTGTTCATGAGTGAGAAGGCTTGGTTATATGAAAACGGGAAAAAGGTCGGGGATGAGCCGATCTCAGCAGAGAAAGCGTTGAACCTACCAGATCCGCCCTCCGGAGTGCAACGCGAGTTCAAATGTCCTGGGGCGGTTGCCGGCAAGGCATGTACCGCCCTGATGACTCCCGTTGCCGGATATACGGCAAAGACCAAAGGCAAGGATGAGCAAATCAAAAAGATCGACTACCCACCCTATTTCACCGCCGGCCAAAGGAGGCATATAGCCTTCTGCCCCGAATCCGAGGAGACAACCGAACGGACAAAGACACTGCTTTCTGGAAACATTATTGACACAGACCCCGGAAAGATTTTCGACAGCCTGTTCACGGCAAGCAACACCACAAGCCATTCCGGGTCGAAAGCAGATGGCGATGGCAAGGAGCAGGCAGAAGACGGCGAAGAAGAGGAAGACTACGACAAAAGGACAAAACAAAAGAAGAATGGTGCCAAAAACCTGAATGAGCTCTACGCTGTGGCATTGAACAATGACCCGGAACAAGTGTTCGCCTCGGGACTTACTGTCGGTGACACCGCATGCATCTACAAGACATGTCAGGATTATCATGCCATGAAAAGGAAACTGGATGGACAGCACCTTGCAGCCGCTCATGGTGGTATGAAGATGGACGTGGTAAAAACGATCAACAGCTGGTGGGAAGGAAACAAAACCGCTTCCGACTATACATGGCTGATGGCCTCTTCGAACGACCGGTATCCCGTCTACTTCCTGCTGACGTTCCCTTATGCGAAATACGATGTCAAGACAAAAGTCATGAACGATCTCATGGCCAACAAATACTCATGCTTCCTCATCATGTGCGACTGGAAGGATTATGGAAAGGTGCCCGAAGGCAAAGGGGAGTACAGGGTTGCGGTCGGTGAGATCTCTTCCCCAAAGCAGGTCGTGGTGCTCAAGCAAAGCGAATATGAGGCTCCCGGGCAAGAGTGACGACACACCGCAGTGAGATTCCCGGGCCGCTTTACAGGAAGTAATTCCCCTGCTAGACTATGGCCATACATCCCCGAAGGGGAGCACGAGGTTTTTCGGCACGTAAAGGATTATGGGCAGGGAAACCCTTCGAGAAAAAGGGGACAAAAAGGGGACACGGTTTTGAAAAAGCCCCGAAAACCTGCATTTGGCGCTTCCAGATGCAGGTTTTCAGCCAAGCGGGACTACTCCCACTCAATCGTCCCTGGCGGTTTGGAAGTGATGTCATACAGCACGCGGTTTACCCCGGGGACTTCGTTGCAGATGCGTGATGCGCATTTCTGCAACACTTCCGGTGGGAAGCGATACCAGTCAGCCGTCATGGCATCTTCGCTGGTCACAGCCCTGAGGGTGCACACTTCACAGTACGTCCTGTGGTCGCCTTGGACGCCGACGCTCTTCACCGGCAACAGATCGGCGAGAGCCTGCCAGATTTTGTCGTATAAGCCGGCTTTGCGTATTTCTTCGATGAAGATGGCGTCGACATCCCTGAGGGTGTCGAGCCGTTCCTTGGTGATCTCCCCTATGCAACGCACCCCAAGCCCGGGGCCGGGGAACGGATGACGGGAAACGACTTCTTCGGGAAGCCCAAGTTCTCGTCCCAGTTCGCGGACCTCATCCTTGAACAATTCCTTCAAAGGCTCGAGAAGCCGCCATTTCAGATCCTTCGGAAGGCCTCCGACATTGTGGTGGCTCTTGATGGTCGAACTCGGTCCCCCGCTGGGAGAACGTGATTCTATCACATCAGGATACAACGTACCTTGCGCCAAGAATGAAATGTCACCACACTTGCGGGCCTCATCATAGAAGGTATCGACAAACACCTTGCCGATGATGTGCCGTTTGGTCTCCGGGTCGCTGACACCTTTGAGCGCATCCAGAAACGCATCTTGCGCGTCGGCATACTGCAACCGTATGTTGAACTTCTCCCTAAACAGCTTCAGGACAGCTTCCGCTTCACCTTTGCGGAGAAGCCCGTTGTTGACAAACACGCAGACCAATTGGTCACCGATGGCCTCGTGGATCAAAACGGCGGCAACGGAAGAATCGACGCCACCGGAGAGACCGCACAGCACCTGTTTGTCCCCTACCGTTTCTTTGATTTTCTTGATGGAATCCTGAATGAAATTCCCCATATTCCAGTCAGCCTTTGCATGACAGGCATGGAAGACAAAGTTTGACAGGATGGTTTTCCCTTCCTTTGTATGTACCACTTCGGGATGGAACTGAACTCCGTAGAAACGCTTCGCAGTATTCTCCACTGCCGTATACCGGCAGTTCGGCGTTGAAGCCGTCACATGAAATCCCTCGGCCATCCGGTCAACGGAATCCCCATGGCTCATCCAGATTTGGGAACCTTGGCTGACGCCCGAAAGCAGCAAACAGTCCGTATCGGTGATCTCAATATCTGCGAAACCATATTCTTTCTTCTTCGCGGAACTGACATGGCCTCCGAGCTGGTGGCTCATCACCTGAAGCCCGTAGCAGATACCCAAGACGGGAATACCCAACTGGTAGATACCCTCATCGGGATACGGAGAACCTTCCTCACCGACCGAACAAGGGCCGCCGGAAAGGATCAAGCCGACCGGCGCCATCTCTTTGATGGCCTCTGCCGTGGTTGTGTACGGGATGATCAGGCTGTAGACGCCAAGATCCCGTACCCTGCGGGCTATGAGCTGGCTGTATTGCGCGCCGAAATCAAGGACCAAAACCGTATCGTGTTGTTGCTGCATAGCTGACATCCTACCAGAAACTGCGGGGGAAGTGGAACTACCAAGCGAGTTCTTCCACCGGCGGATATGCCTTTTTCACCGCAGCGGAAACCGCGAAACCAAGGACGACTCCTACTGCAGACTGGCCCAAGTTCCCCGGGACTTCCGCCAAAGCGACGGAAAACCCCGCGATGAGAAGGCCGGAGAGCAGATAATACCCGCCGGCGACAACGGCCATGCACACACATGCGGCCAAGCAACGTCTGAACCATCCTACAGGCTTCTTTCTTACGACCAATGCGACCAGCAAACCTTCCAAACCATGGCAGACAAAAGAAATGGGCGCCCACTGGGCATATCCGGAAAGGAGATCGGCGAGAGCGGCCCCGAGGCCTCCCACGATACCAGCCGTCCACGGACCGAAGGTGAACGCCACAAAACAGACGGCCACATCACACAAATTCAGGTATCCTTTCGCTGTAGGTATCTTGACGATCATGGTGAAGACCACCACCACGGCGGTCAACACGGAAACGACAGCAACTTTCCAAGCATCACTGGTCTTTTTCATGCAACCATGCTGTCCAATATGCAAGATATTGTCAAGCCTACTCACGGCAAACGGAAAACGAAGCTGTCCGTTTTCGTACCCGCTCCATCCCCTTTATGCCATTCGTACCGGTCAAATGTCACGGTTTTGGCAAGTGTATCCACTGTCATGACATACCAACTGGGAGGGCTTTCCCAAGGATCATCCAGTCCGTTGAGCGAAGCGAGAGTGATCTCATGGCAGGTGCTGGTGTAGACCACCGGGCCTTTCTGGGCATGTCGATGCCCCGCCACCCACAAACCGACCTTGTTGCTCACCATCAGGTCGATCAACTCCTCACGTTCCTCACTATCGGTAAGCGCCAGATAATAGTAGCTCATGGAATCCGCGGCAAGCGGATAATGGGTCAGAAACAGCTTCGGCTGGGAATCGTTTTTCAGAGCCTGCTTCAGTTTGGACAACTGGGCTTTGCTGACGGAACGGTCCGAAGTATCCAGCAGATAGAAGGAATACCCGCCAAAAGAGAAAGCCTGGTACATCGGACTACCCAGATACTCATTGAACCGTCGCCTGCCTCCCCTTCTGTTGTCATGATTCCCTATGGTGGTGAACGAGCCCAGATTCATGTGCGATGCCATATTTTCATAGAAATGTTTGGCCGACGCATATTGGCTGTCGGTGGAATCGTCCGTCAAATCCCCCAGATTGACCAAAAAGTCGTAGGACCCCGAGGAAGTGACGCTGGTCACCCAATCATCCATGTTCCCGAACGCATCATAGCTGTCGGGAACCCGCGACTGCCTGCCGACATGAACGTCGGTGATCAGCAAAATGGTGAACGAAGTGCCGCTCAAGGCAGGTGCTATTTCCTGCAAGGTGAAATTCGAAGCTTTTCCATAGGCGTCCTCCTCATCGAGGAGCCCTCCGCAGGAAACGACAGAAAGCATGCAGACGACAATCGTCACCCAACGAAGCAGCCGTTTCATTGCAGCCTCCATACACAACCGAGTTTGAATTCCACCATGGTGATGTTCTGATTCTCAACCCAAAGATCGGAATTCCTGCACCGTGCGGACCATGTGATGTCCGCCGCCTCGGTGACCTTCCAATCCCCTCCGATCGTCACTATCGGGTTGAAGATGTAATACCCATACCAGAAGAACGTCGAGGAATCATACGCGATGGACAAACCTATCCGTTTTTCCCAAAAACGATATTCCAAAAACAGATGGTAATCCAATGACTGGCTGAACAATTGATCCTCTATCCGTGGGGAAAGGAACCAACTCATCTGCACCCCAAACGCATAAGAAACGGTGAAGGCTCCGGACGGGATGGTGAATTTCTGTCCGAACGATACCGTTCCGTCAAGATTGCAGGCACTTCTGAACCGTGTGTTCAGATGCAGGTTCGGGGCAAAGAACCAATGGCGCTTCAACGGCAGGTTCGCAGCCACAGCCACATCATTGTACGGATAGCGCGACTTGTATCCCGCTTTCCAGACATCCGCATCGTACAGCGCGGAGACAAAAAAACATTGGGTATCGATGAGCGTTTCCGCATATCCGCTTTCGACATGAAGCGTTGAAGCCCAGGCCAATGGCTGGAGCAATAACAACGTCAACATGCCTAAAACGAATCTTCGCATACGCAAAACCTCACGAATCTCTACCAAGCTTCAAGAGAATCTTTCCTATCTGAACAGGTACAAACAGGTACCAAACACCAAAACCGCCAACAAGGTTTGCGGGACCGCATGATGATAACCGGACAAATCATGGTACACCGACCGTTTCCCTTTCCTGCCATATCCCCGTTGCTCCAAACTCATCGCAAGATAGGGAATGCCGCGAAGCGAAACGACAAGCGCGCTGGTCAAGGTGGGAAGCATGTCCCTGAGCGGAGTGCGACGGGTTTTCCCGCTTGCCTGCCGTAGCCGGTGGCTGTCGGAAATCTCATGGAAACTGTCGCTGACGAACGGGATATAGGTGAACGCCAAGGTAATGACCAGCACAGTCTTGTAGGGTATCCGGTACCACAAGAAGGCCAACATCACCTGATGCATTTTCGTTGTGGACAGGAACAACGTGCAACTGTACGTGATGCCGACAAACCGTGACATCAACAGCAGGGTTTGCCAGAAGGCTTCCCATGTGACGACCGGAAACCCTCCTACCGTCCACATGGCCCTTCCGGTCCTAAAACCAAAGGGCATGAACACCACCATGAAGACAAGCATGGGCAGGATGGAACGTAGTACGCGAAGCGTCGCTTTGCCGCCGACTCCATAGAGGGAAAGGACAAACAAGAGAGCCACCATGAAAACCAAGCCGCACAGACGTATTGGCCAGAAGAAAAAGCTGACGGCGCACAGCCATACCAGCACTTTGGCCCGAGGATCAAGCGTATAGAGGAACCCTTTTCCCGCGATGAAGGTGTCGGTGGTCATATACTCCTCATCCTCCCATCCACGATCTCGTATCCATCATCTGCGACAAGACGCGCGAACGACCGGTCATGCGTGATGACAAGGATTCCGCTTCCTTTGCCGTACAAGAGCCGTACGAGATCCTCCGCCTTGCGGTAGGTCAAAGCATTGTCCAGTTCATCGAGGATATAAAACGGCCTGTCCAGAAGATAATACACCGCTGCTTGGAGATTCTTCCGTTTCGGATAACTCATCGTCGATGGCGTCTCATCGAGGGAAAGGCCAAAAAGATCAGCCACCTCCCCGACCATTTCCCCGATCTGTTCCTTGCCGTATTTCCGCTCGCGCACCAAGGACCAGGACAGTTCATCGCGGACGGTGGGAAGGAATATCTGCAAGTCGGGATTCTGGAACAGATAGCCCACGTTCCTGTTCAACACATCCGTATCCGCGGTCTGCCCGTCAAGAAAGAAAACGCCTTGGGAGGGGACATCCAAGCCGCAACAAAGACGCGCGAACGTGCTTTTGCCTGAACCGTTCAAGCCGAGAAGCGTCACGATCTGCCCTGAGGACAGGGTGAATCCGGGAACAGACAAATCAAAGACTTTCCGCTTTTCGTCACCGAGTCTCGTCTTATGCACCTCGATGCCTTTCGCATCCAGACGCCGCAGATTTCCGTCTGCCGGCTCCCTCACCAACGGGCACAATTCATCATCCCCCGAGAGGCGAGCGAAATGGCCTTTGACCTCATCAAGGCTTCCTTCGACAAAAGAACCTCCATCCAAGACACCAAACCGGTCAAACAGACCATCGAATTGGGGAAGATATCGGGAAGCGAGAACCAGTACGCTGTGGTTTGTCCCTTTGATGCATTCGCTGAGATATCTCCGCCATTGGCTATCCAAGTCATCGAAACTCTCATCGAGAATCCAACAGGCCGGATCGAGCATGCAGTTCAGAGCCAACAGGACCCGTTTCCGTTCGCCGCCCGACAGCTCGGCTTCGGAATCGGACTTCAAAGAAACGAGCCCCCACCGGGTGAGACTTTCCTCCACCTGCCGGTGCATTTCCTTCCTGTCGACACCCAAGGATTCCAAAGGGAACGCCAATTCATCCTCAACCGTCTGGGCGACAAATTGTTCCTGGGGGTTCTGGCTGACATAGCCCACACTGCGCACCAATTCCCATGGTTCCGTCTCCCTCAGGTCATGACCATCGACCATCAGGTCGCCGGCAAGCTCCCCGGAAAGGTATTTCGGGCAGAGACCTGCAAGGATACGGGCAAGCGTGCTTTTTCCCGCATCAAAAGGCGCAAGCAAAAGCAACTTCTCGCCTGTTTTCAGGGAAAGGGAGAAATGGGACAAAACCGGCTTGTTTTGTCCTCCGTTCCAAGCATGATAGGTGAATGTGCAGTCCCGGACCGAAATCGTCTCAGCCATGCAGTTTGGACAATTCATCGTACCGCGCCATCACCGCATTCTGGACGACAAGATGGACATTGTTCTTTTCTTCTTCACTCATCGATGAGGTGTCGATCGACGGCAGGATGGACAGATAGGCATGGACGGAACCAAGCTTCTTGCGGCTTTCCAAACCCTCACGCGTACCATACAGGCAGATCGGGACGATCAAGGCATCAGGACGTGTGGCGAGCTTGAACGAACCGGCTTTGAACTCTGCAATCTTTCCGGTCTTGCTGCGGGTGCCTTCAGGAAACACCATGGCCGGCTTCCCGTGCTTGATGGCTTCAATACCGTCGAGAATCGCCTTCACTGAGGAACGGGCGCTCTTGCGGTCGATGTAGATGCAATGCATCGCATCACACCACCAATTGAGAATGGGGACTTTCCTCAGTTCTATCTTTGTGATGATCCGCGCATGGAGTTTCGCCTTGCCGAACAAGGAAGGAATATCCAAATTGCTCTGGTGGTTGGCTATATAGCAGACCCTTTCGTCCCGGCCGGGCAGGTTTTCCCGTCCATCGACCTTCACGCTCACTCCCAGCAGGAACAACAGCACATCGCTGGTAAAAGCGGCGCAATGGCAGGTCCACTTGTCCGCAGCCTTTTCGGCATGGAACAAACGCAACAGAGACTCTGGGATCAACGCATAGAATACGCTTGCAAGCAAAAACGGGAAGAACAGAATGAAGCTGATGATGATACGGATTGTCGCCATGTGCGTCATCCCTCCTCTTTGGCTTTGCGCCCGAACAGTCGCGCAAAGAATCCGACCTTTTTCTTCGGAATCGGCTTTTCGGCATTCTGCGGAGCCACCGCTGCGGGAGCCTTGGGCTTTGCTGGTGTTCTGGGAGGAAGCGGATGCTCGGCATTCATCGGACCTTTTTCTTCCTGGTACTCTTTTTTGTAATAGGCGAGCCGTTCTTCCAAGGGCAGGTTCTGGATTTCCTGATAGCTCTTGTGTGAAGTGGACGGCGTCCTTTCGCGGAACGCAGTGCGTCCCTTGCCGCCACGCTCATCCTGATGACGGGATCCGCGTCCGTCCCTCTCCTCCCTCTTCGGCCCGCCGGGCTTCCGGTAAGAAGAAGAAGGCTTCCCTCCCCTGCGGGAACCACTGTGTGCGTAGGAGGCATCAGGACCCGCGGAACTGTATTCCCGTTCGGAAACGAGGTCACGGAAACGCATGTTCTTCGTCTTGTCCTCAACCACCGGGAGATCCCCTTCCTCCGGCCAGATTACAGGAATCTTCATCTTGATGAACTCTTCAATCGCCTCAAGGCCATATACATATTCCTCATCGGCGAAGGTGATGGATTTTCCGCTTTTGCCGGCACGGGCCGTGCGGCCGATACGGTGGACGTAACTTTCATAATCCTCCGGAATATCGTAGTTGACCACCAGAGAAAGATCATCGATCTGAAGCCCACGCGCCGCGACATCCGTCGCGACGAGATATTTGATCTTCCCTTCCTTCATCCGGTCAATCGTCTGCAGTCGTTTGGATTGGGGCATATCCCCCATCAGATAGCTGGTGGGGAAACCATTGAGGGTAAGCCGTTTCGCAACCTCGATGCACCGTGCTTTTGTGTTGGTGAAGATCAGGCAACTGTCCGGATTCTCTTTGGTCATCACCTGGAGGAACAGGCCGAATTTCGCATCCTTGCTGACGTGGTACAATTCCTGGGTGATCTTGTCCACGGTCACTTCTTCGGGATGGACCGCGATTTCCTGCGGTTCATTCATATACTGCCAAGCCAGGTTCTGCACCTGGGTGCCGAGGGTGGCGGAGAACAGCATCGTCTGCCGTTCCCGATTGTCCCGAAGCAATCCGAACATCTTCTGGATATCAGGATAGAATCCCATGTCAAACATGCGGTCCGCTTCATCGACGATGAAGAAATCGAACTGCCTGAAATCGATCTTGTGCGCTTTCTGGTAATCCAGGATACGACCAGGAGTACATACGAAAATGTCGCAGCCTTTTTCCAGCAACGCATCCTGTTTCTCATAGCCGACACCGCCATAGAAGCAACCGATGATGATGTCATTGAGATGGCTTGCGAGCTTGACGGCGTCTTCCTCGATCTGCACCGCCAGTTCTCTGGTGGGTGCGACGATCAAGGCTTTCGGGGTGTCTTTGCCCGCTTCTTTCGCTTTGACGTACGCCTGCAGGATGGTAAGGACATAAATGGCGGTCTTTCCCGAACCTGTTTTCGATTGCACCATGACATCCTTGCCCTGAAGGGAAATCGGAAGGATTTTCGACTGCACCTCAGTGCAATCAGTAAAGCCGGCGTCCGCGACGCCGTCGAGTATCGGTTGTGATAACGGTAATTCGTTGAATTTCATACAAAGCCTTGTTTCTTCAAAAGTATAGTGACCCTTGGAAAGTTCACCTTAAACAACAAACCAAGTCTATGACAAAACAAAAGCTCTGTCTACCTTCAGCAATCTCAGTTGTTTTCGTCCAATTCCCAGGAACGCACCAAAGCGCAGATGCCATTGGTACGGGTAAACGGGCCATGGAATTCCAATCTCCCGAGCCTGCGCACAGGCATGGCCCCCATGCTGGTCGCGCTGATGAAGCATTCATCATATACGCCCCGCACCAAGTCGTTTTCCGATGGGGCTTGGAACACCACTTCGATGCCCATTTCCGCAGCGGCCTTCAGCACCCTGCTCCGGGTAACCCCGAGCAGGACCTGCCGGTCAGCGGCGGTATACAGTCTGCCGCCGCGAAAGCCATAGAAATTACTCCGCGTCCCTTCCAAGGCTTCCCCATCACGATCCACCAGAATCGCTTCGAAACACCCCTGACGCTTTGCCTCTTCGACCGCCATATAGTTGAGCAGGAGATTTCCCGTCTTGCAGGAAGGAAGGAGCCGTTCCCCATGGTAAAGGATCACACCGACACCCTCCTGGTAGAAGGAATCGGGATACGCAAGCAGTTTCCCAGCCATGACGAAACACATCGCCTGAGGGCCCCCATAGACAAGAATCTTCATGGTCGCATCCTGGATCGAATCAGCCTCGATCAGCTGGAATACCCATGCGCTGATGTCGCTGTAAGAGAACGGATGGGTCAGACCGATACCTTCACAAGAATTCCTCAGTCGTTCCAGATGGTCGTCAAGATGCACGATTTTTCCACCCAAGACCCTGAGGGATTCATAGGTGCAGAAACAATATTGGACTTCCCTGAGCGTTACGGGAACCACAGCTTCTTCAGCTTTGATGAGTTCCCCGTTACGAATGACATGTTCACCGATCATGATTGACCTCCATCACTTTGTCCGGAAACCACCTCTCCCGCATCCTGCTGTCCGAGGCTCACCGAACCGGGATACCTCAACAGAGGCCGTGGTTTCGATCCGTTCGCCGGACCGACATAGCCTTGCTCTTCCATCTCCTCAACCAAGCGTGCCGCACGGTTGTAACCGATGCGGAGCCTCCGTTGCAGATACGAGGCGGAAGCGGATTTCCGTTCCACGACGATGGCAAGCGCCTGTTGCATCAAGGCGTCATCATCGTCATCGCCGCCGATCATCTCGCCATCATCCATCGCTTCGGCATCACCTTTTTCCGGTTCATCCTCGAAGAAGGATTCGTCGATGAAATCCTCCGTGCCTTCCTGACTGGCGAAATCAACGACTTTCTCGACTTCATCATCGGAAAGGAAGGCTCCCTGGATACGGTTCGCCGAAGGATCGGACGAGGAGACGTACAGCATGTCACCTTTGCCGAGCAGTTTTTCCGCACCGACTTCATCAATGATGATCCTGCTGTCCTGGTTGCTGGTCACGGCAAACGCGATCCTGCTGGGTATGTTGGTCTTGATGATGCCGGTGATGACATCCACACTGGGTCTCTGCGTCGCCAGCACAAGATGGATGCCTACCGCACGGCTCATAGCCGTCAGGCGGGAGACCTTCGCTTCCATTTCTTTGCCTACCGTGTGCATCAGGTCGGCAAATTCATCGATGACCACAACGATGTACGGCAACTTCTCCCTGAGGACGTTCCCTGCGTCGATCTTCTCGTTGTAGCCGACAATGTTGCGCGCATTGAGGCCTTGAAGCAGTTTGTATCTGCGTTCCATCTCCCAGAGACAGAAATCCAAGGCTTTCAAGGTCCGTTTCGGTTCGGTAATGACCGGAGTGAGCAAATGGGGGATGCCATTGTAAATCTGCAATTCCACGATCTTCGGGTCAACGAGGATCAACCGGACCTGCTTCGGGCTTTTCCGGTAGAGGATGGAACAGATCAAGCTGTTCACACAAACCGATTTGCCGCTGCCGGTCGCACCGGCGATGAGCAGATGCGGCGTGGAGGCGACATCGATGACGATGGACTGCCCAAGCAGGTTCTTTCCCAAGACCATCGGTATCTTGTAGCTCTTCAAGTCAATGGCCGGTATCATTTCCTTGAACCCGACCGTATCCCGTTTGGCGTTCGGGATTTCGACGCCCACGACGGTCTTCCCCGGAATCGGGGCTACGATACGCACCTGAGTCGCCGGCAAACGGAGTTGGATGTTGTCCGCAAGGTTTTCGATCTGGTTGACCCGTACTCCCGGAGCAGGCATGATCTCAAACATGGTGACGGTCGGTCCTTTGACGATGTCCTTCATCTCCACTTTGACGTGGAATTCATCCAGTGTCTGCACCAAACGGTCGCCTTTTTCCACCGTTGCCTGGTCAATGTCGGAACCATTGGAAGGATAATCGACAAGAATGGAAGTCGGAGGATAGTGGTAATCGAGATTCTGGCGGTTGAGCAATGCGCTGGTTCCCGCGTTCGAGGACTGCAAGCCCCCCACCCCGGAACCGCATTCCAGTTGGTCTTCCTCAGATTCGTCTTCTTCCTCTTCGGGAGGCTGAACGGCAGGTTTCGCCACCGGCACGACGGTTTTCGGTATGACGACCGGTTCGGCCGGCTTCGGAGGAGCGGCAGGAATCGGTTCAACGTGTTTCTGGGCGATTGCCGGCTCCGGCGTGCGGGCTGGTTCTACCGGCCTCGGAGGAGCGGCAGGAATCGGTTCAACAGGTTTCTGGGCGATTGCCGGCTCCGGCATGCGGGCTGGTTCCGCCGGCCTCGGGGCGGATTTCGGCTGGACAGGCTGTATCGGTGCCGGTTCAGGCAAGACTTCCTGGTCTTGCACCGCCAGTGGACCCGTCGGCGTATAGAAAATGGGCTCGGGATGGAGCGGCTGGGTATAGGCCGGCTGCGGTTTCCTGACTTCCTTTTCCTGAAGTTCGACCGGTTTCATGATGGCGGATTCCGGGTCGAGGGATGACTTGGAGAATGAAGACCCCATTGAAGCGATGTCACGGTTCTTCCGTTCGTTTTCCTCAACCGCTTCCACCAACAAGCCTTTGCCGTGTGCAGGGTTCTCAGCTTGGTGTTTCTTCTGTTTGTCAGCCTTGGGGGATTTGCCCACAGCTTCCAAAGCTCCCTGCAGGAAGCCGGAAAGCATATGCTTCCCTTCGGGTTGAGGCTGTGGCTGTGGCTGCGGCGTCTCGACGGGATGGCTTTTCTCCACTTCCTGTTTGATCACATCCAATGCCCCGACCGACACCACCCCATCGATGGGAACCTCAGCTTTCGGTGCGGGTTTTGCCTGCACTGTCGGGTTTTTCTTGGTCAGATGCTCGATGGCGGGCACTTCCATGAACGTGGGGAAGGTCAATTCGTCATTCTGACGCGTACGGTCAGGCACGACCACCGTCGCTTCCTCGACCTCTTTTTCTTTCTCAGCCACTACAGGTGCAGACTTCTTTTCCGCCTTTTTCGCCGCTTTCGCCCGCGCACGTTCCTCTTTTTCCTGGGCTTTCCACAGTTTCCGTTGTTCCCTGCGGGAAAGAGGTTTCGTCTCGGGAACATCAGGTGCCTCGTCTTTGGCTTTCAGCGCTTTCAGCTGTTCCTTGAACGCCTTCCGCTTCCGGTAGGATGCATTGGCGGATCTGCCGACCACCACCACGAGCAACAGCAAAAGAACCTCAACAAGAAAGACCAAAACGACAAGCAGGGAGGCGCTGCGCACGCTTTTCCCATCGGCCATCAAAGAGCGGTACAATACCTTTGGCCGCGCCTCTCCCGTACGCATGTCCAAAAAGAAATTCACCGTCATGTACATCAACACCCAGAGCGGGAACGTGACGAACGAGAAGGGTTTGTCCTTGCGGAACAGGAACGTGCAAATGCCAAAAGCGAAACAAAGCACGCACAGAGGGATCAACGCATACGGGGTTGTGTATCCGAAACCGGCATACACAAGCAATATCCGCTCAAGCGCCGCACTGGGAGCGGGGCTGTTTCCCATGATCCCCAAGACCAGCACGGTCAGGACAACCAGCCCAAGGATGATCATCGTCAAAGCGAACACCGTCGAAAACCGTACTTTCCCTTTCTGCTGTTTCTTTCCCATTTACCCTCGTCTCCCCACACACAATGAGCGTTCCGCCTCAAGCAACGGAACAGCCAGCTTTACCGTCGAGAATCGCCATGGATGCTTGAGTTGGGAAAGCTCTTCCTTGAATACTTCTTCCCGTCCTTTGTAGAGCATGACTACCCCTCCCTGTTTCAGGATGGGCAACACTTCTTCCTCTACATCATAGAACGGATGAAAAGCCCTGCAGGTTACAATCTCGTATGTTTGCTCCACTTCACACAAGCGTTTGCAGACCACTTGGACATTCGCAAGATGGCAGTCACTGACAGCCAGCTCGAGGAACCTGGCCCGTTTTTCCATACGCTCTATCAAAGCGAAGCGGTACTGGGGAAGAGCGATGGCCAACGGGATGCCCGGCAAGCCCGCCCCGCTCCCCAAGTCGGCGATGACGGGTTCCTTATAGGCTGAAGCGAGACCGGAAAGCGTGGGGACGGCGGAAAGGCTGTCGGCGAAATGGCGCACGACAAATTCGTCCCCTTCCGCTTTGACCATCTTCAGGACAGGATTGTATGCTTCCAAAAGCGCATAGTAGGAACCGAGCTGGGCTTTCTGCCCTTCGGTGAAAGAAAGGCCCAAACCTTCCAGACACGTATCCAGCAACTTACTGTTGATCATCGTCTTCCGCATGTCCTTTCCCTTTCTTCAAATGAAGAATCAACAAAGCCAAGTCGCTCATTCTCACGCCGTTGATGCGGGAGGCCTGCCCGACGGAAATGGGAGACACCGCCTTGAGTTTCTCCCTGCCTTCCGTCGACAAACCCACAACCTCATCGTAGGAGAAATCCGCAGGGATGGCAAGGTTTTCCAGTTTCTCAAACCGTTCGATCTCACGGTCCTGTTTGTCGATGTACCCTTGGTACTTCACTTCCAGCTCAGCCTGATACCGTATCGGTTCTCCATAGTCGTTCAGCTCAACGATGGTCTGAAGCATATCATTGATGGATATTTCCGGGTTCTTCAAAGCGACATAGGCATTCTTCTGCTGATAACTATGCTGGTGGAGCAATTCCTTCACCGCTTCGATTTTCCCCATCTTTTCCTGCAGGCGTTCCAACGCTTCCTGCCGTTGCAGTCCGACAGCACATCCCTTGGACGTCAGACGCTGGTCACTGGTGTCGTGCCCCAAGTTAAGCCGGTATTCCGCCCTGCTGGTGAACATCCGATAGGGTTCGGTGGTGCCCATGGTGACCAAATCATCGATCAAGACGCCGATGTATGCTTCACTCCGAGCCAAAACAAGCGGTTTCTCCCCCTTGAGTTTCTGCGCTGCGTTGATGCCTGCCATGAGACCCTGGCAGGCAGCTTCCTCATAGCCGCTGGTGCCGTTGGTCTGCCCTGCGACGAACAGGCCTTCCATACGTTTGCTCTCCAAGGACGGATACAGCCCCCGGGGATTGAGGAAATCATATTCCACAGCATAGGCGGGACGCATGATCTCGGCATGTTCCAAACCACGGACCGAATGGATGAATGCATCCTGCACGTCCTCGGGAAGCGAAGAGGACAGGCCGTTGAGATACATCTCTTCGGTGCCCAAACCCTCCGGTTCGATGAACACCTGATGGCGGTCCCGCTGGGGGAAACGAACCACCTTGTCCTCAATGGACGGACAGTACCTTGGACCTTTGCCGACGATTTTTCCGCCATACAACGGGCTGCGGCTGATGTTATCCCTGATGATCTGGTGTGTCCTCTCATTGGTCCAGGTGATGTAGCACGGGACCATGGGACGATTGATGACATCATAATCGAATGAGAAAGGCATGATTTTCTCATCAGCATCCTGTCTTTCCATATACTCGATATCCAACGAACTTTTCCGTACCCTGGCGGGCGTGCCGGTCTTCAGCCGTCCGACTTCAAAACCCTTCCGCCGGAGTGCGGTGCCTAGTCCGATGGCGGCCCGTTCGTTCAACCGCCCGCAGGGAGCGTCATATTCGCCGATGAAGATTTTCCCTTCCATGAACGTCCCGGTTGTCAGGACCATCACCCGCGCGGTGATCCTGTGCCCCCGTTCGGTGACGACGCCGAGGAAATGATGTGCATCATCCTCCAAGATGTCGACCACCGTATCCATAAACAGGGAAAGGTGGTTTTGGCTTTCCAAAGTCTCCTTGGCCAAACGGCTGTAGGTGAACTTGTCGGCTTGGGCGCGCGGGGCTTGCACCGCCGGACCACGCCTGCGGTTCAGTATCCTGTATTGGATCATGCTTTTGTCGATCAGATGGGCCATCTCTCCGCCAAGAGCGTCGACTTCCCTGACCAAGTTGCCTTTTGCGAGTCCGCCGACCGCAGGATTGCAGGACAACCTTCCGATGGTGTCCAGACTCTGGGTGACCAACAACGTCCCGAAGCCCATCCGGGACAAGGCAAGAGACGCCTCGATTCCCGCATGGCCCCCGCCAACTACAATTGCATCATAATCCAATTCATTTATTTGCATATACTTATGCTTCTTGGTTTTTTCCCTGATTCGTGAACAAAATATATACCAAATGCAACAACCATGGGAAGGTCTGCCTTTCCGGTTTTTTCACTTACCCACACAGAAGCCGGAAAAGATCTTGTCCAGAATGTCTTCGCTGGTCACTTCACCCGTGATCTCCCCGAGGCTCCGCAGTCCTTCCTGCAACGTCGCCGAAATGATATCCAACGGCACTTTTTCCGCTTCCAACTCCAACGCACTCCGTATATCCGCGATAGTCTCTTCCAAAAGCGCATGCTGCCGTTCAGACTGGACGACGATGTCTTCCGCCCCATCATGGGGAAGGTCCGAACGGAGTTTCGTTCCGATAGCCTGAAGCAATTGGGGGATCCCTTCACCCGTCAGCGAAGAAACGGAAAGGCCTTCATGCCGTTTCACATCACTTTTGCTCCATACGACAAGCGTCCGGTCGTCGGAAGGCGGGACAGCATCCCCGTCTTCCAACAAGTAGATGACCAGATCGGCGTCTTTCATCAGGTTTCGGGTCCTGCCGATGCCTTCCTTCTCAATGGCATCCGAACTCTCCCTCAGCCCTGCGGTGTCAAACAACCGCACCGGCACGTCATCGATGACGCAGTTCTCCTCAATGTAGTCGCGGGTGGTGCCGGGCGTCGGCGAGACGATGGAACGCTGTTCCTTCAGCAAAAGGTTGAACAGCGAACTCTTTCCGACATTGGTGCGTCCGGCAAGGACGACTTTCGCGCCATTGCCGTACAGGCGCCCCACCTGATACGTCGCCGAAAGATTATGCAGTTCCGTGAGGATGTCATCAAGCTGTTTCTGGGGAAACACAAAAGCATCCAGCTCATCTTCGCTGTAATCGAGTTGCACTTCGATGGCTGCCATCACGGAGAGGTATGCTTCCCTGAGGGAAAGAAGCCGGGCTTTCAACGAACCGCACAACCGGTCCAAAGCCATCTGTTGCCCTTGCTCGCTGACCGAATCCACCAGTTCCTCGACGGCTTCCGCCTGAGTGAGGTCCATTTTCTGGTGGAGGAACGCCCGGTAGGTGAACTCGCCGCGTTCCGCCTGGCGCATCCCCAAATTTCCCAATGCCGCGAGGATGCGTCTGATCACGATGGGGGAACCGTGGGAAGTGAGTTCCAAGGCTTCTTCGCCGGTATACCCATGTCCGTCACGGTACACCGAGACGACCACCTCGTCGATCGTTTGGCCCCGCCCGTCCTTGAGGAACCCGTGTATGATGGTGGAGCCTTTCGCTTTCAGCAAGGCTTCCGGTCGGGAAAACGCACGGGAAAACAAGGCGATGCAACCATCTCCGCTGATGCGGACGATGGCCAAGGCGCTTCGGATCCACCCGGTGGCAAGGGCGAAAATTGTGTCGTCCGTCTGATACTTTTGCATACTGGGCTAGTATATCGGCCTGAACAATCTCTTGCAATGAACGCAGGTCCAATCTACAATGCCCTTCCGTATGCAGAAAGACATTATTGTGAGACGAAACGCATTGCTTCGTGCCATGAGGGGTTTCTTCGATGAACGGGGTTACCTCGAAGTGGACACGCCCAGCCTGTCCCCCGACCTGATCCCCGAGCCGACCATCCAGAATTTCGAGACCACTTTCTCCAACGAGTTCATCGGCGGCAGGAACCTGTACCTCATCCCCAGCCCGGAGGTGTTCATGAAACGGCTCATCGCCGAAGGTTCCGGATCGATCTATCAGTTCTGCCACTGCTTCAGGAACGCCGAGCAGATAGGGGAAAACCACAATCCCGAGTTCACCATGCTGGAGTACTACACCGTCGGGTATGACGAGCAGGACTCCATTTCGTTGACCGAAGAGCTCATTTCCCGTTCGAGTCCCGCCGGCACCGACGATTCCCTGTTGCCCCCGTTCAGGAGGATCACCATGCGGGAAGCCATGTGGGACTATGCCCATGTGGATCTGGACGCATGCCAGAAACAGTCCACACTCGCCGAAACCTGCCGTACGCTTGGCCTGATGGTTCCCGAAGAGCCGGAATGCTGGGAGGATACCTTCAACCGCATCTTCCTGACTTTGGTGGAACCGAACCTACCCCAAGACAAACCGTTGGTTCTGGACCGATATCCTGCGCAGATCGACTGTCTCGCCAAACGGGACGGGGCGTACAGGAAGCGGTGGGAGATGTACATGAAAGGGGTCGAGATCGCAAACTGTTACGACGAGGAACGTGATGTGGCGACCGTCAAAGCCTATTATGACAAGGAATATGCCAAACTTGTCGATGAACGGAGCAAGACAGGGCAAGCCATTCCCGACATCGATCTTTCGTTCTCAGACATCTTCTCCCATTTCCCCCAAACCAGCGGAGTCGCGATGGGCATCGACAGGCTTTTGATGGTGCAGAGCAGCAGGCATGAGCTGGGGGATTTGATTCTTTTCCCCTTCTCTGCTATGCTATCTTGCGGCAAAAAAACTAATTAGGAAAATTAGAGGTACATAACATGTCAATGAAAGCAGGTCAGATCGACAAGGGAACGGCACTTCTGGTGAAGGGCCAGCCGTATGTCGTTGTTGAAAGGGAATTCGTCAATCCAGGCAAAGGTTCCGCATTCGTTCGCATCAAAATGAAGAGCCCGACCACCGGACAGACACTCTCGGACACCATCAAGACACAGGATACCGTCGAAGACATCATGGTCGAGGATCGTGACTGCCAGTACCTGTATCAGGACGGTGAGTATTTCCATTTCCAGAATACAGCCTCGTTTGAGGAAGTGACTTGCGCGATGGCGACATTCCCCGATTACCAATATCTGATGAAGGAAGGCGAAACCTACCGCTGCACGTTCTGGGAAGATGACTTGCTCGACATCCAGATCCCCAGCAAGGTTGTGTATACCGTCGCTGAGGCGGAAGAAGCCGTACGCGGAGACACGGTGACCGGCACAACCAAGAACGCCGTCACAGACACAGGCCTGAAGGTTCGTGTGCCTATCTTCATCAAAGCGGGCGAGAAGATCCGGGTCAACACAGAGACCAAGGAATATTTGGAAAGGGTCAACGAGTAATCGTCCGACCATGAGGGAGGAGCTGGATAACGGCCAGCTCCTTTTTTTTGCCTATGGGAACAATAGACTTCATTTTGATCGGTATCAGCCTCTCGATGGACGCCTTCGCCGTATCCATGTGCAAAGGACTGTGCATGCGGCACGGCGTCAACTATCGCCAAGGCGTCCTCATCGCCTTCGCTTTCGGTTTTTTCCAATTCCTCATGCCGGTGCTCGGTTGGGCTTTGGGCGTCAGCTTTGAGCAATACATTACCAACATCGACCACTGGGTCGCCTTCGTGCTGCTCTGCTATCTTGGGATCAAGATGATCTGGGACAGCAACAAAAAAGATGGCGACGCTTCGTTCGAAGATGCTGCGAAATTGGATATGAAGGAATTATTGATGATGGCGATCGCGACCTCCATCGACGCATTGGCAGTGGGCATCACCTTCGCATTCCTGTCGGTCAACATCTGGTATGCATCCACCATCATCGGTATCATCACCTTCGCCATATCGTTCGCTGGCGTGTTGATCGGCAACAAGTTCGGCACCCGTTTCCAAAAGGGGGCGCAGATACTTGGTGGTTCGGTTTTGATCCTTATCGGCGTGAAAATCCTGCTGGAACACTTGGGGATCATTTCTTTTTGATGGCTTGTCCGTAAGGAGACTAACACATGGAAACAATAAAGAAAATCAGCGGTTTTGTGGGGAAATGGATGGCGGCCATCGTTCTTGCCATCGCAGCCTTCGCATTGTTCGTACCCGGCGCGTTCACCGGATGGCTCACCACCAAATGGGTGAACCCGTTGCTGATGGTCGTCATGTTCGGCATGGGACTGACCATCAAACCGAACGATTTCGCAGTCGTGTTCAAACGGCCCAAAGACATCATCATCGGCTTCTTCGCGCAATTCTGCATCATGCCGTTCCTGGCTTGGAGCCTCGGCATGCTGTTTCGTCTTCCTCCGGAACTGCTTGTCGGAGTGGTGTTGGTCGGAACCTGTCCGGGCGGTACGTCAAGCAACGTCATGACCTACTTGTCCAAAGGTGATGTACCGCTCTCGGTGGGTATGACCTGCGTCTCCACGCTGATGGCGCCATTGATGACTCCGATGATCACCTACCTGATCCTCCGGACGACCGTGGATGTCAACGTCCTTTCCATGTTCCTTTCCATCGTGAAAGTGGTGCTCATCCCGATCGGATTGGGATTGGTCATCAATCATTTCTTTGAAGAACAAACACAGAAAGCCGTTTCTGTCCTGCCGCTTGTCTCCGTCACAGCCATCGTCTTGATCGTCGCCGCCGTCGTCGCGGCGAACAGCAAAGCCATCAAGACCAGCAGTTCCATCGTCTTCATCGTCGTCATCCTGCACAATTTGCTTGGATACGCGTTGGGCTTCCTGCTTGCCGTCCTTCTCCATCTTCCGCTTGCCAAAAAGAAGGCGCTGGCCATCGAAGTCGGCATGCAGAACAGCGGTTTGGCCGTGAGTCTGGCAAAGAGCAGTTTCGCCGCCTATCCGCTGGCGACAGTACCCGGCGCCATCTTCAGCGTCTGGCACAACATCTCCGGCGCCATTCTCGCCAATATATTCAACAGGCTTCCGGACCAAGAAGCCAAGTGATGGCCGAGAGCCTCAGAGGATGTTCCAATGAGGCTCTTCGCTGAGGCAGTCCAGGAAGTCTTTGATGAGCCCATCCATGTAGGCTCCCTGGAACTGCTCTTCCCTGAACTTGTCAGCTGAGACCTCAAGCACATTGCGCCAACTATCCCGCTCCCGGCCGGCGATGATCGGGTTGAACAGGACATCATTGTCCTTGGCGGCTGTGAGATCCGCCGGCGCATCACCGATCTTCAGCACATGACCAGCCTGATAGCGGCCTTCCTTGGCCTTGCGGATGCATTCGCTCTTCGTCCCCAATTCCTGTCCGGCGATGACATTGAACATATCCGCGATGCCGGTTGAGGTGAGTTCCCTGAGCAGAGCTTCATGCGGAGTGGCCGAGACGACGATGATGTCAGCGAACTTGCTGAGCTTCTCCAAGGTTTCCCGAACGAATGGGAAGACCTGAACGTTACGGACGATATGCTCGATGTTGGCATCAACTTCCCGGGACCACCGCGCGGCCTGCAGCAAAACAGGACTGAGATCCTGATGGCTACCCGCATATTCCTCAAGTGCGGCGGCACTGAGCACCGGTGTGGTGCGGATCCATGCTTTCAAGGGTTCCAAGTCGGGGCAAACCAGCCCTCGTTCCCGCACCTGAGGCCGTGCATAACTCAACTCCAACGTGCGGATGATGGCCGGGAACCGATTAAACCCGCGCATTCTTGAATAGAGGTTTACGAACTCGGCCACTTCCCTGACATATTTGGATGCACCTTGGAGATTCCAGCAGTTTACGGTCGCCGGGCAGAAACACTCCTTGTGCTTCAATTCCATATTGTCCAAGAGACAACCATCAGAATCTATGCAGACGAGGTATTCCTTCGTTTGCTTCATTTCAACGAGAGCGTCTTTCATGTTTTTCCTTTCCTAAAGTCTGGTATCCCACCTGCCGCACCAGACAAGATCGTTGCATTTCCCCCGGAATTCACTCTTGCCGGTGATCTTCTCAATGGCCGCCCGTATGTATTCCCTGGTGGGTGCATAGGCGTTTATGTAAGTCTTCAGCATAGGCAGGTCGATCAGATGGTTGGTGTAATTCAGCGAAACCCCCACCGTGGGGACTTCACGGACAAACCAGGGGAGTTCGCTGGAGTGCGATGCCGACCACTTGACCCTGACTGAATTTTCCTGCGCATATCCTTTCATATGGACGAACACGAATACAATGTCATACCTGTTCTTGAATTCCTCCACCGAAGGGGTCTCCATGATGCGGAACTTGTTGGCGGGACTGGGGTTTTCGGCTTCCATCTCATAGTAGTCCGTATGGGAAGTGACCTCAAAGCCCGCCCTTTCCAGTTCTTCCACGACGATGGCTTTGGACTTGTCGCAACCGTCAAGATAAGAGACGGGAGCGGTTTCCACATAGTACAAGATGGCGCGCTTTCGGATGGCGGGATCGACAGGCAGGAGATTTTGCGTGTCTTTCACCAGCGTCACCGTCTCATTGGCGCAGATGCGGGCCACTGCATGATGTTCTTGGCAACCCACCACAGAAAGTCCCGATTCCTCGGGGAAGCGGAGCCGGTCCAACCCCAGTTTGGCTTTCAGGCCAAGTATCCTATACAGGGCATCGTTGAGGCGTTCCTCCGTAATGATCCCGTCCCGATACCCCTTCATCATATAGCCGAAGTCTTCATCGGCGTTGTTGAAGAACAGGAACATATCGCAACCTGCAGCTATCGCATGCGGGACTTGGTAACTCCGCGGAGCAGCGCAAGCCAAGCCCGCCATATGGGAGGCATCCGTCGTCACGACACCGTTGAAACCAAGCTGGCCACGCAACAAATCAGTCACCAGTTCAGGGCAGATGGTGGCTGGCAGGATCTCTGAGTCTTTCATCCCTTTGTGGAAAAAACGGGTATAGGAAGGAAGACATATGTGTCCGACCATCACGCCTTCGCAACCTGCGGCGAACAAAGCCTTGTAGACTTTCCCGTAACTGTTGTCCCATTCGTCACAGGAAAGGTCGTTGCAGCCCATCACCAGATGCTGGTCGCGTTCTTCGCTGCCGTCACCGGGAAAATGTTTGGTGCAGCAAGCGATGCCCGCTTCGCTCATGGCCTTCATATAGGCCTTGGCGCAGGTGATGATGTGCTGTGGATCGTCCCCATAGGCCCTATCGTTCACGATGGTATTGCGCCAATTGGAAAGGACATCGGAGACTGGCCCGAAGGTCCAATTCACTCCGATGGCCTTGGCTTCGGAAGCAGCCACCTGCCCCGCCAGATAGGCGGTTTCGCCGCTTTGGCTGGCTCCACAGGCAGCGGGCGTGGCTGCCAAGGTGCCTTCTTTGACGGCTCCGTCGCCGCCGCTGAGGCCATTGGCCGCGATAAGCAAAGGAATGTGGCTCTTTTCCTGAAAAACCTTGTTCTGTGTGTAGACCTGCTTGAGGTTGCCCCCCTGCCAGCGCAGACCGCCAACGTGGTACTTTCCGCACAAGGTATCCGCCGCTTCCAGGTTTCCGCCTTTGTTCATGCCGATGAACAACTGGCCTATCTTCTCGTCAAGGGACATGGCAGAGAACGTGTCTTCAACCCATTTGATCTTCGTGTCATCAAGAAAAAAGGGATTCGCTTTCAGATTCACCATATGCATGCTCCTGCCGTCATTTCCGCAAGTTCCCGCCTGCGTTTCTTCGCAAGAGCTATGCGCTCCTGCTCCATTCTCTTGTTCTTCAATACGTACCTGTTGGCCAGGAACACCAGGAAGAGGACAAAGAGGACACTGTTCACCACACTCGAATTGGCCTCCGAAAGCTCCAAAGTGATGAGCCCGTAAGAGAGCAAATTGACGCACAGGGAAGCCACGATCACGCCAATGGACTGGTTGGTCCAGATACCGATGAAACCACCAAGCATCATCGGGAACATGTTCTTGTTGATGGGGCCGCTGCTGGCCAGTCCGAGGGACGAGGTAAGCTGGGTGGTGAAGACCGTATCGATCATCCCGGCCAAGCATACCAAGCCGCCGGCCAAGGTATAACAGATGACCGCATGCCTGAAGATGTTGATGCCACTGTTCTGGGAAATCAATTGGGAACCTTGGATGGCCTTCATCTGATAGCCGAACTTGGTCATGTTCGAAAGGATGTAGATGAATGCGGCGACGATGATGACAACGGCAATGGTGAAACTCGTGTTGTTGATCACTTCCATTCCGGTCACGCCGAAAAGGTTCAGCCCTTTTCCCTGCGAGATTTTATAGGGGAAGCATTCCCACACCAGCCCGATGCCTACTCCAAGGACCATCGGCGGGACGCGGGTGATGACGAAGGCAAGACCGGTGAGAAAACCGAACAAGAGTCCGAACAGCAACGCGAAGACCAGAAACCATATGCCGGACAATCCGAGTTGCAGGGCCAGCACGCCCCCGATGATGGTACCCGCAAGACGTTGTGCCCCCAAGGACAGGTCATATCTCCCGCTGGAGAGGTTCAAAGAAAGGCCGAACGCGATCATCGCAGAGCTTCCGGTGTCACGGATGATGGTCTGTACATCAAGCATGGAGCTCAGTACATGACGATCCCTGACACAGAAGCACAGCAATTCCATCACTGCATACACAGCCAGCGGGAAGGCTATCGTATACAGCACGTTCTTCAATTTCTTTGCATTCATAGGTTCACCTCCCGATGGTATGTGCGCCGGACACAGGTTCTGTCCGGCTCGTCATCAATCAGCTTTTGGCGGCCAGGATGGCGTTCACGTCAGCCAATTCCAGCAATTTCTTTTCCATTGTTTTGAATGTCACGCCCGGATCATTGACGCAGAGCAGCTTTTTCAGGTCTTCCGAGTTGAGGACATAGGTCTCGTGGGACTTGTCAAGCTTGCTGATGCCTTTGTAAACATCCGCTCCGGAACAAGCCCAAGGATTGACCTTGAAGAGGACGGCCGAGCCGTTATCCCTCATGGCGTCCGCATGGCCGGTGAGAGCGTTGTACATGATGCTGGCGCAGATACCGTTGGCTACGTTCAGCGGGTTGATCACCGCGGCATTGAGGATGGTGTCGCCGGTCGGATCCAGCGTTGAGAAACCTGTGGCCGTCTGGGCTTCGATGGAAGCCGTTCCGATGATCTTGATGTCTTTGTTCAGGCTCGACTCGACACCGGAAAGGGCATTGGCGAAAGAACTGTAGTTGAACACCGCGGCGAAAATATCATAATCACCGCTTTGGAACTGGGACTGCGCCGATTTGATGGCACCCGGAATATCGAGTCCCGGATAGATGTAGATCTTCACATTGGCGTTTCCGGTCTTGACTTCACCAGGATTCTGGTTGTTGATGATGGCATCAATACTCTGGCTATAGGTCAGGTTATACCGTTTCTGCATGGCGGAAAGCATTCCGTAGACCGAATAGTAATGGGAGGCGGCACCTTGTCCGATGGCTCCGCCGACGGCGGCTCCTGAGAAGATATACACGCTGTGGTTCTTTCCGTCAGAGAGCAGTTTGCCAAAGGCATCGGCATAGGCGTCCCCCATGCCGGTCGCGGAGGCGCCGCAATGCCCCAGATTATGGGAAAGACCTGCGACAGTCTTGTTCAAGGCAGAGTTTTGGGTGATGAAATACATGCCCCATTCCTCGGCTTTCCGCGCACCTTGGGCTACGGCGTCGTTTGAGGTCACATAACTGATTGTCCCCTGGCAACCGGCGGCATAGGCTTTCTCCATGAAGTCAACCAAACCATTGGCATCGGAAAGTTTCTCCGAGAACATGAATTCCATGTTCAGTGTGGGACCCAGCTCATGCTCGTAATACGACTTCTGGATCTCCCAGTTCTCACCTTCGAAGATGGTCGCCACGGCGATCTTGAATTTCGGCGAGGCGGTTTTCCCTTTCTCTCCGGATCCGTTTGCGAACAGGGATCCCATGATCATCAGGCACACCCAAAACGACATCCATGCTTTTTTCATTTTCTTTTCTCCTTTTTTCCGTGAAATCATATGCGAACGTATCCAAATCAACCTTCCGGAGCAGGAAGCCCCTTCGGCCTCTTCTGCGAAGTGCAGACCAACACAAGGAAAAGGACACCCCTCACCCCCTGGATGAGGGTCGAATCCACGTTGATCATCAGCAAACCTTGGTTCAGCACGCAAACCGTAAGGGAACCGATGATGCCGGCGTATACGAACGAACGGCTGCCTCCGAAGATGGACATGCCGCCAAGCACCATGGCCAACATGCAGTCCATGTTGAGGGAACTCATTGTCCCCGTCCCGATCGAACCGGAACGGGTTATGATGAGCAACGCCCCGATTCCACAGCCCACACCGGCTATGATGAAGGCCTGGAGCAGGTATTTCTGAAAGGAAATGCCGGTCTGTTCCGCACACACCCTGTTGGTTCCGAGCATCTTCAGCGAGCGGCCGGTACGTGTCCAGTTGAACAGCACGAAGGACAGGACAAAGAACAAGCTGAAAACGATGTACGGGAACCCGGCGTCTTTGAGGGAACTCGTCAACTCATACGCAATGGAAACGTTCGAGCCTCCCAGAATGGACTGTTGCACGGAAACCAACAATGTCATCATGACGATGGTCACAAACATGACTCTGACATTGAGAAGCGTACTCAATAATGCGGCGGCGACCATCAACGCAATTCCAAGTCCGATGGCCACGATGACCATCACCGGGAAGCTGCCTGTGGCGTTATACACCATGCCGGCGATGGTGGCGGTGAGCACCGAAGTGGCGCCCATAGCCAAGTTGACGTTGCCCGAAGCGAAAATGAAGGCGGCTCCGGTGGAGACGGTGCCGACGATCAAAGCCTGATCCAGGATGATCTTCAAGCTTGTGGGCTTGGAAAAACGTCCATGGGTGGCAATGGAGAAGCATATGGCGAGCACGACGAGGAAGACGATCGGAAGCAACTGCGCGAACAGCCTGCTTTCCGCGAATTTCCTCAGCTTCCGGGAGAATTCCGCCTTTGTGTTTTCCATATCCGCCTCCTCAGATCATGTAGTCGATGAGCGAATGCTCGGTCAGTTCGGGACCGCGGAGCTTTTCGCAGGTGATCTTTCCGTCTTTCATCATGATTATCCGATCACACATCCCGATGATTTCCTGAAGTTCTTCGGAGATCAGGATAATGGACTTCCCCGCTTTCTTCATCTCTGAGAAAAGCCGATACATGGAAGCCTTGACGCCTACGTCGATTCCGCGCGTGGGACAGTCAAGAATGAGTATCTGCGCATCGGAAGCCATCCACTTGCCAAAGACCACTTTCTGCTTGTTGCCGCCGGAAAGCGTGTTGACATTGTAGTGTTTGCCGGCGCATTTGATGGACAAATCCTCGATCTGCTTGTCAACATAGTTGTTCTCCTTCCGTGAGGAGATGAGACCAAGCTTCCATCTGTTGATGCCAAAGCCGGTGGATGCGATGTTCTCAAAGATGCTGGCGGAAAGCCCCAGCGATTCGGTATCCCTGTTCTTGGAGACATACCCCATCTTGTTGTCTATGGCCTTCCGCGGGTTTGTGATCTCATTGCCATTGGCCAGGACTTTTCCGTCCAGAATCTTGTCGATTCCGAAAAGAGCCCTGCCGACGGTGTGCATCCCGCACTGGGACAACCCGCCGAGTCCGAGGATTTCGCCTTTGTGCAGTTCCAGGCTGAAGCAGAGCAGGTCATTCATCGTGGTGATGCAATCAGCCTTGAGGACTACTTCCTCCGCATATCCGTCATTGTCGTTCCGATAGTAGTCGCCTTTGATCTCGCGGCCGACCATCATCTTCCTGATCATGTTCTGTTCGTACTCGCTCTTGTCCAGCGTCCCGATGATCACACCGTCCCGGAGCACAGTGAGTTTGTCGCACTGCTGGCACATCTCGTCCAAATCGTGGGAGATGAACAGGACGGAACGGTTGTTCTTCTTCTGCTCTTCCAGCATCCTGTAGAGGAAAACACGACCTTCGAACGAGAGGGCTGTGGAGGTTTCGTCAATGATCAGGAGTTCCGGTTCCCAGTACATGCATTTGGTGATCTCTATGATCTTCCTCATCTGCATGTCTATCTCATAGGTCTTCTGTTCAGCCCGGAATTCCGTGATGCCGAGTTTGTCCAAAAGCCGCTGGGCTGTTTGGACGAGCTTCTTCCGGTCAACGAAAGGTCCCTTGGAGAACATTTTTTCGTGTCCCAGGAAGATATTCTCCGCTATGGTGATGTTCGGTATGGTTCCCGCTTCCTGCACTACCATGCCGATACCGTTCTGTTGGGCAAAAAGCATGCTGGAGGGCTTCCACGGTTTTCCCTTGAAAACCATCTCGCCCCGGGTGGCTTCCTGCATGCCGGCGATGATGGATGAAACCGTGGATTTCCCGCTTCCGTTCTCTCCGATCAGGCCATACACAAGGCCGCGTTCAAGCGAGAATGAGACATCCTTCAACGCCACTGTCACGCCGAAGTTTTTGTCCATGTTCCTGACTTCCAACAACGTACCGCTTTCAGCCATCTGCCCGGCTCCTTTGTTTTCTCTCGATCCGTGAACCCTGTATACACGTATTCTAAAGCACTTTTTCATTCTGTAAATTGCAATAAAGATAAAGAAGATTGCAAAAACAGTACATTTGTGGGTATAATCCCAGGTATGCTGGACTTCAACCTGAGAGATGAAAAAAGCACGTTCAAACACCAGATGGACAAACTTCCAGACGCCTATCAGGAAAACTACAAGGAGCATTACCATACTTCCTACGAACTCTTCCTGTTCATCCAGGGGGATGCGGATTTCATAGTCCAGCAGGGCCGATACAAGCTCAAGCCATATGACCTTGTCATGGTCAAACCGGGCGAGCACCACAATATCATCATCAATTCCGAGGCGGCTTACGAACGGGTGGTGATCAGATTCGATGACTCCGACCTGCCGCCAAGCCTCTCCAAGGAGATGCAGAAACTCGGCACCCGATTCAATCTGAAGGAATCCAAGCTTGCCGAGGAATTCCAGCGGATGGGTTACTACACCGACGTCATCCCGAACGAACTGTTGCTGGACGCCCTGAGGAGCCAGCTTGTCATCATTCTCAGTTGCCTTTGCTCATCCATCAACCTGCAGAAAAAGGCCGACTCCACGAACAAGGAACTGGAGCACATTCTGGAATATATCGATGAGAACGCTTCCAAAATCATGAGCGTCCAAGACATCTGCGTCAAAGTAAACAAGAGCCAATCATCCATCCAAAAGCTTTTTTACAATCAGTTCAGGACTTCGGTCATGGCTTACGTGAGGACAAAAAAGTGCATGAACGCCTACAGGCTCCTCTCCAACGGGATACCGGCCAAAGATGTCTATGAACGTTGCGGGTTCGAGACCTATTCGACATTCTACAGAAGCTACATGAAAACCTATGGATTATCGCCGTCCAGCGCCCAGAAAAAAGAAACAGCCACCCTGGACTAGGATGACTGACAAGGAGTATGGGAACGCAAGATTCAACTGAGGACGGTATACGTCAGCATCTTGATATTCCCTTCAATCACTTCATGCGATCTGATGTTGAAAGAGTTGTTGACGGTCTCAGGTACATAAGCGTGAAGCCGTACACATGCCGCAGTCAGTGCCGAGAGTTGAAAACCCATGCCCAACACCAGCAACATGACCACAACTTTTTTCATTCGAACCTCTTGTTTATCTTGTACACCTCTTCGATGTCGCTGTAAACAAGATTCTTACCATATTCATGTCCGAAAAAGAATTAGGAATTGACACAATCTTTGGGTATTCCCCCAAAATAACATTTTTGGGAAAACCAATAAAACTGCAGAAACGCAATATGAAACGATGGATTTGCCATAAGTAAACCGCTTTGCATGGTCTCTTTTGCAAGCTTTTATCGCTTTAGCTACGTTTATGCCGCAACTGCTGACAACTGTTGCAACTCAAAAAGGTGGAGTCGACGAGAATTCCATCACGGAATGTGTCGCAGGATGGATGAATGACAAAAAACTTGCATGCAACAGCAGTCTTTCCCCTGGATTTCTCGTCCCATAAAGCCGGTCGCCGACGATCGGCATGCCCAGGCCGTATCGGCTGTGGACCCTCAGCTGATGGGTACGTCCTGAATGCGGTGTGAACAACACACGGGTGACGGTCCTGCCCGGAGTCAGGTCATAGACAGCCAGTTTTTCCCAATGGGTGGAAGCCGCCTTCCCCCCCACCGGGTCGATCACCTGGTACGGACGGTTTTCCCTGTCCTGCCGTATCGCCAGATTGATATCCCCTTCCTGCTGTTTGAGGATGCCATCCAACACGGCGACATATTGTTTGCGGATCTTCCCTTCCGCAAACTGGCGGGAGAGGTCAGACTGTGATTGTACGGTCAGTCCATAGACCAGAAGCCCGGAAGTATCCATGTCGAGACGATGGACCGAGGGTTGTGCGATGGAGGCCGGGAAAAGGCGTGTCACTCTGTGTTCGGCGCAATCCTGTTTCTCCTCTCCGATACCGGGGACGGAAAGAAGCCCTTCAGGTTTTTCGACGACGACGACGGAATCATCCGCATACACCACATCAATACCCAGCATTTCGCGGATAAGGGGTCTGCAACGATTCTGGCAGGGAGGATAGACTTGTCCATGGATCCGGTTGCCGGAAGCCGAATCCTTGCCATAGAAACATTCGGCCATACTCACCGGTTTCCAATTCCGGGAGAACGCATAGGAAAGCAGTTTCGGCGCGCAACAATCACCTGTGCCGGTAGGTGGCATGGCTTTGGGAAAGACATCCCGCATGCCAAGTATCCGGCCATCGATGGTGTGGAAACCATACAAATTGAAGAAAGCGTCCAGACATTTCCTGTTGGCTTCTTTTCGTTCATCTTCTCCCAGAAGACCGGCAAAGACGGTATTCCACGTCTGTTTGACACGCTCCCAGGCTGAAGCGTCGAGGCATGGGGGCACCCAGCCCGGAATGATCCATTCGCCATCGTATTGGCCGCTGAATGCCTTGAGGATATGGGAATACCCATCCGTATCACGGGCAAGCAACACCCCAAGCATGTGTCCACGGGCCGGGGAAAACAGGTATTCCGTCGAAATACGGCTCCCCGATTCCCAATCCATCACTTGGTAGCGGTCAAGTTTGGCACAAAGCTCCCCCAAAAGGGATTCTGCTCTGCCTGTTGGAATCGGTGTATACGTCACCACCCCAGTATGACGAACAAAAGCGCTGCATGGCAAGAGTACAAAAAAGGAGCCTTTTCAGGCTCCTCATCCGTACATGAATTCCGTCAGCTTCCCATGACCGTCACCGTTGTGCCGTCGTTGCTCTGGTTTGTCGAAACCGTCGCATTGGCGACATTCGATTCAACGGTAAAACCGTTGGCTGTGGGTATGACAGAAACTTTCTCAGGCACTGTCGCGTGCAAGCGCAACACTGCAACCTGTTTGCCACCTTGGACTTTGGCGAGATCCGCATCATTCACGTTCATCGCCAAGGCATCTTTGTGACAAGCATTTTTCTGCTTGTTGAACCACATTTGTTTTCCTCTAATAGAGAAATATATCCCAGTTCTCCCGAAAAGTCCATACTCACAGTTGCTGGCGTTTGATAAGGGTGGAAAACAGCTTTCCCTCAACCTCCAATTCCGCAAACGTCCCCTCTTCCTCAATACGTCCGCCATTGAGGACAAAAATCTTGTCGCATTGTTTGATGGTTGAGAGACGATGGGCGACGATGATACGAGTGCAGTTGAGTTTTTCCAAAGACTCGGACACCTTCTTCTGGGTCAGGTAATCCAATGCGCTCATCGCCTCGTCGAAGATCATCATGGACGGATTGGATACGATGGCGCGTGCGATCATGATCCGTTGTCTCTGACCTCCGGAAATGCCGCCGGAACCTTCGCTGATGTGCGTATAGAGCCCCATCGGCATGCGCTTGATGTCTTCCGCGATGCCTGCGACTTCAGCCGCCTGCCATACCTGGTCTTCCGTGATCCGGTTGTCCATGATCGTTATGTTGGAAAGGATGTCCCCGGAGAACAGTTTCCCATTCTGCAGGACGACCCCGATATGGGAACGCAACGACGGCAAATCGAGGGTATTGATATCCTTCCCGTCATAGTAGATGGCGCCATCCTGGGGTTTTCCGAACCCCAAGAGCAGTTTGATCAACGTACTCTTGCCGCACCCGGTCTTCCCGACGAACGCCACATACTGTCCCGGTTGGATGGAAAGGCTGAGGTTGTCCAATATTTTGGTGTTCTGATCGGGATACTTGAAGCTGATGTTGTTCACTTCGACCTTTCCCGCCAGATGCTCGACAAACTGTTTGCCGCTGGTCAGTTCCGGAACTTCGTCCATCAAAGGCTTGCCCAATTCGAAGGCCGGTTTGATCTGCGCGAACACCGAAGTGAGTTCGACAAAAGCCATCAAAGAGCCGCTCAGCAGGCCATAGGTGATGTTGAAAGCCACAAAATCCGGGACGCTGATGCCATGCACCGCACCGACATAGGCGAACCATACCGTTCCGCACAAGGAAACGGAACCGATCAAAACCTGGGAGATGCGAAGGAACACCGGCATGTTGTATTGCGGTTCCTGCGCGTCTTTGTACAACAGGGACCATTGCCCGAAAGCGCGTTTTTCCGCACCGGCGTTTTTGACTTTCTGGATCCCCACATACAGGTTGTAGACAAACGAGTACAGTTTGCTGTTCAGCAGGATCTTCCGGTTCTGGATGTTCTGGAACATCAGGATGCTGATGACCGACAGGACCAACTCAAACCCGAGGATGACCAGGGAGGGAAGCACCATGAAACTTCCGAAAGCCCGTATCTGGAACAGATAGATCAGGCTGAACAGAATGGTGAGGCCTGAACCCAGAACCATATTGCACAGGACAGAGGGTATCTTGTTGAACGCCTCGACGATCTCCGTAAGCCCTCCGCTGGAATAATGGGCGAAAAACGAGGAGGGGAAATACATCATGCGGGCCATGACGGCGCTTTGGAAGCCATCGACAAGACCAAGCTCAATGCGGCTCCGCACCATCATCTGCGAAATGCTGACCAAGGCCTCTGCGGTGGTTACGCCCGCCAGCAGCAGGAACAAGGAAAGGACCAGGGAAATGTCTCCCGTGGGGATCAGCTTGGAGAACAGGAAGCGTGTCGCCCAAGGCAGGATCAGCGAAAGGGCTGTCAAAGCCAAGGCAAGCAGGACAAACAACAGATAATCCCGTCCGTTCGCAAGGGAGAACAGGAAAGAAAAGATGTCACGCGTGGTGAGCTTCCTCTGGGGCAACGGACGATAGAACATCATGCCGTTTTCCGTCAAAAGCGAAGCAGTGCCCTCATCCACCACCAACCGCTTCCCCTGGGAATAGTCAAAGAACGTGTATCCGTTGTAGGAACGCGGGATGAGGGCGACGGTGGTGCCGTCTTTCGCCTGGCACAGCATCGCGGTCCTGCAATCCTTCCACCAGGTACCCGTGAGGCGAACGGAACGCCGCATGTAACCAGAAGGACGGAGCATCCGGTCCAACTGGATGTCCACATCGTCCAGATGGTCTCCGCTCTGCTGGAACGGGACATGATAGTACCTGCAGATTTCCTCAACAGAGGTATGCGCGCTCTGCCTTCTCAGTTCCTCTGTGGCCATGACCCGTTTGTTTCCCATAAGCAGGGAAGCCATGTTGAAGAACGATCGTTCCATCGTTTCGTTATCATAGACAATGCGTTGTTTGATCTTATCTTCTTCCGTCGCCATATCCTTACTCCACCGTGACCAAGTGGGAATACAATCCGCCTGCCTTGAACAGATCTTCGTGTTTGCCGCGTTCCACGATGTGTCCATGGTCAAACACCAATATCTCGTCGCTGTCCCTGATGGCGGACAACCTGTGGCTGATCACCAATGTGGTGACGCCTCTGGCCTTGATGTTCTGCATCACATTGAATTCCGTGTCGGCATCCAGCGCGCTGGTCGCCTCATCAAGCACCAAGATCGAAGGATTGCAGGCAAGTACCCGAGCCAGTTCGAAACGCTGCAGTTGCCCGCCGGAAAAGTTTTTGCCGCCTTCAGCCATCTCGCAACTGTACCCGCCCTGGCGAAGCATGATCTCATTATGGATCTGAGCGTCCCTGCAAGCCTGAATGACCACTGAATCATCAAGGGTATTGTCCCACAACTTCAAGTTCTCCATCAATGTCCCCTCAAACACCCTGCAGTCTTGGTCGACAACGGCGATGGAAGCGGACATCACTTCACGCGGATATGCATTACGGGGCTTTCCGTCATAGAACACCTCACCTTTCCAAGGCTGGTACAAACCAAGGATCAGCTTGATCATGGTGGATTTGCCACTGCCTGTGGGCCCGACGATCGCGATACGCTCCCCATGGGTGATATGCAGGTCGAGGCCGCTGATGACCGGAGGCAGCATCTTGCTGTAGCCGAATTCAAGGTTGCTGACATCAATATCCCCGCTGAGGCGATGCAACACTTCATCAGATTCCATATGACGTTCTTCCAACAGGATATCCTGAGGGTAATCCATTACATCCCAGATTCGCCCCACAGAAGTGGTCATTTCGTCCAAGCTCTGTTGGTTGGACAACAGATGCTCCGCCGGAGACATGAATTGGTTCATGAACGTCTGGAAGGCCATCAACATACCGATGGTCAAATGGCCCTGGATGATCATCTCGGCACCAAGAGCAAGAACCACAATCTCGGATAAGCGGTGCACAAATATCGGTACGGCATTGTACGATGCGTTTTTCTGGGTGTAGGAAACAGTGGTTTTGGTCAGCAGGCTCCGCATCGCGGCCCACCGGTTGAAAAAGCCGTTTTCCGCACCACTGGCCTTGATGGTGTCGATCATGTCGATGCCGCCTACCGTCGTGGAGCGCAGTTTCGACAGGTTGATCATCGTGGCGTTGGAATAATTGATGCGCCCATTGGACGCGATTTTGCTGACCAGCAGGTTGACCAACGTGGCGAGAACGGCAACCAAGGCCAATTTGTTGCTGTACGAAACCATCAGGTACAGATAGATGACCACCATGGAGGTATTGACGATCAAAGGCGCCAGATTGTTGGTGATGGTCGAGGAGACTTCATCATTCTCACTCTGACGGTTCGCGATATCCACGCTGTAACGCTGGGAAAAGAATTCCAAGGGGAGGCAAAGGCTGTGCCACATGAATTTCACATTGGACAGGATGGTGAGTTTTCCTTGGAACTTGCGGATCGCCACCTCATCGAGCAATGATGCGATGACCTGGAAGATGATCAGGGAAAGGAAGGTGAAAAGGAACGGTGAAAGGTATTCCATGCCCTTTGGGTCGCCAAGGATTTTATCCAGATAGAAACGATAAAAAGCAGGCATCAACACTGCGGAACAGGATGAGAGCAATGTGGCCAACATCACGAAAACCAGCGAACGTTTCATTCCTTGGAGACGGGAAACGACAAAGCGCTTCACGCTGGGACGCTTCCCTTCCGGCTTGAAATCCCGGGAAGGAGTGAATTCCAGACAAATGCCGGTGAAGGATTCGGAAAGCTGTTCGAGGCTGACCTTGTATTTGCCCTGCGCCGGATCGTTGAGGACAGCCTTGCCGCCTGAGAAACCGGCCAAAACGACGAAATGATTGAATTCCCAATGGAGGATCGCCGGCAAATGGACTTCAGTGGTCAGGTATTCCAAGTTGCACGAGACGGCTTTGGGCTCCAGACCGTACAGACGGGCCGTCTTGACGATGGAAAGCGCGTTTGAGCCATCCCTGCTGACCCCGCAATCCAGCCTCACCTGTTCCAAAGGCAGCCATTTCCGATAATAACAGCAGATCATGTCCAGACATGCGGCGCCGCATTCTTCCGCTTCCATCTGCATCACTTGGGGAACATGCACCAGTTTTATGCCCATGGATTCGCCTCAATGCGTGATGTAGTGGATCGGTTTGAGTTGGGCGACAAGGATGGTCACATCGCAAAGGCTGTCCTGATACACAGGCAAAGCCTCTTGGGTGACGATGGTCACCTTGTCCACATAATTGCTGGTCACCAAATTGGACAACAACCAATCGCTGGTGATGGTGTCGGCAACCTCCTGCCGGGAATACGGGGTCGGGGATACCGAATAGACCAAACCGGCATAGGTTCCGGATTTTCCTCGGGGCACCGAGACGGTCACCTGTTTGCCGATCATATCGGTATTGGTGTCGGCCACCGGCAGATAGCAGACCAGATGCGTTTCATCGATGACCACCGCTTTGGCGTCCACCGTCTCAGGAATGCTTCCGACCGAGGCCCATATGAACACGCAGACAAGAAGGACAATCAACGCACAGACCAAGAACCACCACCCCGGTCTGGTCACCACGATGTAGTTGTCCAACTGCTGGGGATTGGTGATGTGTTCCAGGCTTTCTTTGCGGTATAGTCCATCGTCAGGCATGTTCCGCCTCCTTGTCTTCCGGTTCGCCTTTATTCACTTTCGCCATCAGGAAGAACGCGACAAGCATCGAGACACAGCCGTAGATGAACAGGGAACGATAGCCGAAACCATCAATACACGCGCCTGCAAGCGGAGGGGAAACGATCGATGCGAGCTGACTGAAGAAATAGTACAGACCCGTGTAAATCCCTACAGTCTGGTAGGTGGACATCTGCCAAAGCATCGGGAAACTGTTGGTCACTACCGTGACCCAGAAAATACCGAACAGGAACAACAACAGCCAGAATGTGTACTTGCGCATACCGTCCGACAACTTCAGCCCGCCTTGGATGAATATCAGGAGGAGGACGATCACCAGGCACAACAACGCGCCGCGAATGGTTTTCTTCCGTCCATGCAGATGCGCGAAACGCCCCGAGGGGATGGCGAAAAGCGCATATGCGATGCCGACCATGCCGGCGGCCAATGAAGCCGTCCCCTTGCTGGTATGGAGCACTTCGATGGAATATTTGCCGACGAACGGAAGGATTCCCTGATAGCCGATGAACCAGAAAAGCAGGGCAAGCAGGATAAACAGAGCGCTTTTGTCCTTCTCCCCCACCACCGCTTTGATGGATTTGCCGATGGGTTCGCGCTTTTCGGAATCCTCTTTCGCACCCTGCCCTTTGGATTCCTTGACAAAAAGGAACAACAGGACCACCGACAGGATCACCAAGACGGAAGCGATGGGGAACGCCAGGATGCCGGTCTGTTTCTCTTGATATCCAGGAACGGCTACCGGCACATTCATCAACTGGGCCAGCCCAACAGTCCCGACGATGGTGGCGATGCCGCCCATCGTGTTAATCACGCCATTGGCTTCGCTCCGGAGATCACCGGGAATCATATCGGGCATCAAGGCGACGACAGGTCCGCGGACGGCCTGTTTGAACAGGTTCAGGACGAAAATCAACGTGATGAGGAGAACCAGGCTCTTGAGTGCGGCATACGGCATCAACGCATAGGCGACGGCCGAAACCGGCAGACAGGTGATGATGTATGGCATCCGCCGTCCTATCTTGGTATGGGTACGGTCGGAAAGCGCGCTGAAGACGGGAATCAGGAAAATGGCAAGCACATTATCCAATGTCATGATCGTCCCGATGAGCGAGTTTTTCTCAATGTATTTGCCAAGGAATATCGGTACATAGGTGTCATACAAAGGATCCATCAGACCCATGGTGAAAAAGCCAAGGCCGATGAGGAATGTGGTCAGATAATACCCTTTCAAACCCTTCTTCTGCTGCATGCTTCTCTCCTGATACCGTGAAGCATACCATATTTTTCCCACTTCGTTGAAAACTTTCCGTTTTTTCCCTATAACAGATATACTATGAATGGCATCAATTCCATGGAAGAACTGTCCAGCCGTCTCACGTTGACCGCCGACGAAGCTTCCTTTGACGAAAACAGCCGGCATCTGCCGGTGAAAATCACCGAATATTTCTTTTCCCTGATCAACCCGAACGATCCGGATGATCCGCTGCGCAAAGAGGTTGTCCCGACCCGTTTTGAGGAAACGACACAAACCTATGAAGCTCTCGATCCGTTGGAGGAAGTCAACCACAGCGTGACCAGCCGTCTGATACATCGGTATCCAAGCAGAGTGGCGTTTCTGGTCACAGACCTTTGCCCGATGTACTGCCGCCATTGCTTCCGCCGCCGCTTCACCGGCACCTTCCAAGGCCCGGCCACAGATGCGGAAATCCTGGAAGCCGCGACCTATTGCGGAAATCATCCGGAAGTGACGGAAATCCTTTTGACCGGCGGGGACATGATGACCCTCACCGACCAAGCCATCGACCGGCTCATCACCTGTTTTCGGGACAAACGCCCGGATCTCGTCATCCGGCTTTGTACACGGGTATGCGCGACGTATCCCCAAAGAATCACTGATGGATTGGTGGAAATGATCGCTTCCCACCGCAGCGCCGCTTTTTATCTGATGACCCAGTTCAACCATCCGCGTGAACTGACCGCACAGGCGAAAGAAGCTGTGGCGAAATTCATCGACCATGGCATTCCCGCGATGAACCAGACTGTCCTGCTCCGTGGTGTCAACGATAACGCGGACACGCTTGAAAAACTGTGCAATGGGCTGGTAGCCTCCAGGATCAAACCCTACTATTTGTTTCAGGGTGATCTTGTTTCCGGCACGGAACATTTCCGGGTGCCTTTGGAAAAAGGAATGGCCATCGAACGCGAACTCCGAAGAAGATTGTCAGGCCTCGCCATGCCGGTATATGCCGCAGACCTTCCCCAAGGAGGCGGGAAAGTCCCGCTTTGCCAAGCGTATCTGGAAGGAAACGACGGCAACGGAACATGGACATTCCGCACCCCGGACGGGGGCGTCAGGCACTATCGCGATCCCATTCAATGAACGATAAGCGTCAATTCCCTGTCTGGATGGTGTCCAACACCTGTTTGATGGCCTGCTGCCGGATTTTTTCCCGCTGACTCATGTAATCCTCAGTGGAAAGGGAAGTCGGCGTCTCGCTCTCCGTAATCTCAGGAGCGGTGACAGCCTTCGTCAGAGGAGTGGCGGTCGCTTTTACCTCGGTCGGCGTCGGCTCCGGAGCGGAAACAGCAGCTTCCTTTGCCGGCAGGCTGGCGAGATCCCCGGCAAGCCGCTTCCTCAAATCAGCTTCAACCTGGTCCAGGATCGGCGGGACAAGATCGGCGATGACCGCATTCCGATACGTCGCATACAAAGCTTTCACCTGCTTTTCATCCAAGCTCTGGTAGGGTTTGAGCATCTCCGCCAGCTGAGGCAGGTAATACTCCTGCTTGTCGGTGAACTCCTTGACCATGGCGGTGACCAACGACGGAATCATCGCGTCGACCGCTTTCGGAAGTTCGTCATCAATCTTTTTCTGCATTTCGGCGCGCAAAGCCGCAAGTTGCTGGTCAGTTGAGGCTTGTTGTTTGTCGAGGGCCGCAGCGACTTCAGCCTTGATGTTGTCTTCAAACGGTTTCAATTGAGCAGGCAACGTCTTGGTGGTGAAATCGTTCATGCGGTTGTCCAAAATCGTCCCCGCTTTGGCGAGGATGGACTCGGAAACCGCCGTATCCTGGATAATCTTCTGGGAAATAAAGGGATACAATTCCTCCACCGTCTGCCTGTTCTCATCTTCGACGGTTTTGGAAAGTCTCGCCGGTTTGTCAATCTCCATCAAAGGTTGGAGTTGCCGGGATTTTGCGATTTCAATCATTTCGTTATCGGCCGCGGGACGGGTAAGCCACAAAGTGACAAATGAGCCTGCCGCCAACACAGCGGTGAATACCAAGATACGAATACGTCCAGATTCTTTCATGCCTTTCGGTCCTTCTGTATAGCTTTTGAGATTTTAGCACATAATGACAGCACTTGTCGATGAATCGACTCCAAACTTCCGTTATTGTCCAAAATAACTATTTCACAATCCGGCCGGATATTGGTGATGGTGATGTCTTTTTGCGCAGATTCCCTGTTGCGGAAACGGGTGAGATCCATCGTATCACGCACGTTCGCGCGGTGGTAACGGACCCAATACGAAGCCTTGACGAAGACCACCAGGTCACATATCTCGTCCAAGTGCATCCGCGAAAGGAGCGCCGCATTCAGCACCACCACGGGACAATCCCGCTTTTGGATGATGCGTCTGCATTCACTGACCATCTTCGGATGGGTGATGCTTTCCAAAACCTTCAGTTTCCCGGGATCGGCAAAAACGATGCCGCCCAACGCCTTGCGGTCCACAGTGCCATCGGGCGCGATGACGGAAGGGCCGAAGTCCTGTTCCAATTCCCGGGCGGAAGCCTGGAGGATCGGATATCCCAGCTTGTCGACATCCACCACTTCCCATCCCTGTCCGGCGAATTGCTCCGCAACGACGTTCTTCCCGCAACACGCCTTCCCCGTCAGGCCAATGACCATCATCAGTGCATCCCTCCCCAATCAGAAGCGGTCTCAATCCCGACCTTGAGCGGCACGGACAAGGCATATGCGCTTTCCATGCAGGACCTCACCAGCGTTTTCATCGTCTCCACTTCCTCTTCGGGGACTTCAAAAATCAACTCGTCATGGACCTGCAGCAACAAACGGGATTTGAGCCGGGCATCCTTCAGCGCCCCGCTGACCTTCAGCATGGCGAGTTTGACGATGTCTGCAGCCGAACCCTGGATTACCGTATTTACGGCAATCCGTTGGGCTTTTGCCTTTTCCGTCTTGTTCGCGCTTCCGATCTCCTTGATCTCCCGTTTATGGCCGAGCAAAGTCGTCACAAAACCCTTCTCCTCAGCTTCCTTCTGCGTACGGGCGATATAGGACGCGACGCCGGAATACGTCTCGAAATAGTTGTCGATGAACGCTTTCGCCTCACTGTGGGTGATGCCCAAATCAAGAGACAAGCTATGCGCGCTGATGCCGTACACCACCCCGAAGTTGATGGTCTTCGCCACCCGTCTCTGTTCAGGAGTGACGAATTCGTCGAATTCATGGTAGATCTTCGCCGCAGTGCTCCGATGAATGTCCTCCCCCCGCCTGAACGCTTCCATCAGGCCGGAATCCTGAGCCATATGGGAGAGGACGACCAGTTCAATCTGCGAATAGTCCGCCGAAAGGAACACATGCCCGGCTCTCGGGACAAACGCGCTGCGTATCTTCCTGCCTTCCTCACTCCGTACAGGAATGTTCTGCAGGTTCGGATTGTTGCAGGAAAGCCTGCCGGTCTCCGTTCCGGTCTGCAGGAAATGCGGATGGATCCTTCCGTCCGCCGGTTCGATCATGGAAGGGAGCGTATCGATATAGGTGTTCTTCAACTTGCTGATCTGTCGGTAGGCAAGGATTTCCTTGACGATCGGATAGGACTGGGCCAGCGGCTCCAGCACATCACTGGAAGTGGAGAATCCGGTACGGGTTTTCGCCCCGGGAGGTATCTGCAGGTCGGTGAACAGCACCTGCTGCATCTGTACCGGTGAATTCAGGTTGAACTGCTTGCCGGCATAGGCGAAAATATTCGCTTCGGCGGTTCCCATCATGTCTGCGAACTCCCCTGCCAGCTTTTCCGTTCTGCCCGTATCCAAGGCAATGCCTTCCCATTCCATCTCCGCCAACACTTTGACGAGAGGCATCTCCACCTCACGCATCAGTCCGTCCAGATGCTGCTCTTTGAGTTTCTCCGAGAACACATGCCAGAGCCTGAGCGCGAGGTCGCTATCCTCACCGCCATATTCCTTAGCTTCCTCCAACGGGATGTCTGCTATGGTCTTGCCTTGGGGCACGGCGTCCTCGTAATGGATAGTCTTGTAATTCAAGTACCTGTCCGCCAGGAAATCCAGATTAAACGCACGTCCCGCACTGTCCAGAAGCCATGCCGCGATCATGGTGTCGAAATACAGATCGGGGATGACCACGCCAAGCCGTTTGACCACTTTGTAGTCGTATTTGAGGTTCTGTCCGATGATATGGAACTGGGGGAGGAACTCGGCGAGGATTGCTTTTATCCGTGGACGGTTTTGGTCATCGACCGGCACGTAATACGCCTCTTCCTCTTTCCAACAGAACGAGAAGCCAAGCAACGTGGCATGCATTTCCTCCAGGGAATCAGTCTCGGTGTCAAAGGCAAGGTATTCGCTCTCCGAACGGGCACGGGAAAGCAACAATCTGACTTCTTCGGTATCCGGGATACCACGATAGACGCCCCGCTTTCCTTCGGCGCGTTTTTCGTTTTCCTCTTTTTGGGCGATTTGTATGCCCTGCGGAGCCATCTCGATTGATTCTTTTGCCAACGATGGCAGTTTCAGGCTATCAAAAACCTGACTTGCTTTCTGGTAATCGATCGCATCGCACAGGTATTGCGGCGTATCGAACGAATCAACGGTAAAGATGCCGTGCTTGAGTGCGATGAGCTGGTGGGTAAGTCCCATATGGTCTTTTGCCGTTTCCAGTTTGTTCTTGACAGAAGGGCTGAGATCCCCCAGATGGCCGTACACATTCTCCAATGTCCCATAGGACGTGAGCAATTTCACGGCGCCGACCGGCCCGATCCCGTCGACACCGGGTACATTGTCGCTGGAATCTCCGATCAGCGAAAGGTAATCGATGATCTGTTCAGGGGAGACGCCGAACTCCTCCTTGACCTGTTGTGCATGGAACAGACGGTATTCTGAGGTTTTGGGTTTGGGCGGGCGAAGCGCCGACACGGTGTCGCCCACGAGTTGCAGGAGATCCTTGTCCCCGGTGAAAATCACCGTGTCGATCCCTTTCTTCCCCGCTTCATCGCAAAGCGTCGCAATGATGTCATCCGCCTCGAAACCCGCTTGCTTGATATGGGGGACATTCATTTCATCGAGGATGTGTTCGATGACCGGAACCTGTGCGTGGAGATCATCAGGCGCTTTGTCCCGATTGGCCTTGTAGGCAGGAAACAATGCATGGCGGAAGGTTGGGCCATGGCTGTCAAGAGCCACCACCAAGTAGTCAGGCTTGTATTCTTTCAGCAATTTCATCAGCGTCTTGAAAAAACCAAAGACCGCAGAGACGTTGTTTCCCGACCCATCACGCATCGGTGCGTTGATCAACGCGAAATATGACCGATAAATCAATGCATACCCATCAATGATATACAACTTTTTGGTATCAAACAATTCGCCGCTCACATCATACCTCAATGGACATCATATCATAAGCCGGGGCGATTGTTGTTTCCCCGGCAACCAACAGCTCGTCACACAATTTCTGGTGGGACACATCATGGCACATATGGATGAACAGGGTGCGTCCGGCTCCCACGTGCTTGCTCACTTCAATCGCTTGAGAAATGCTGAAATGCGTCGGATGCGGAGCATAGCGCAGAGCCCCGATGACCAAGACCGATGGATGCATCATCATCTGCAAGGAACTTTGATCGATGCCGCTGCAGTCCGTGGCATATACCAAATCCCCGATGCGGAACGCCGAGATGATCCTCTTCCCGTGGTGGATGGGGATTTCCGTCACGGGAAAACCCGCGATGTCCACACAGCTCAGGGAAGGCAACACCCGTGGTTCCAAATGGGGAAGCCCGTCATGGGCAGCTTGTTCATGAACCACATAGCCGAAACGGGTTTTCATGTCATCACAGACCGCTTGGTTGCCGTACACGGGAAGCGGATGATCGTTGGAATACATCCGCAAGTCATCGATGCCATAAAAATGATCGGCATGGGTATGGGTGTACAAGACCGCGTCGATATGCCCGATGCCGGAGCGGAGCGCCTGCAGGCGGAACTCCGGTCCCGTATCGATGACCAGCACCGCACCATTCTGTTCGATCATCACCGAAGAACGGTATCTCTTGTCCCTCGGATCATCCGACAGGCAGACCGGACAGGTGCAGGTAGGCACAGGAATGCCATGGCTGGTTCCCGTCCCCAAAAACGTCAGCTTCACCGGGATACCGCTTCGATCAGGGAGTCAATCTGCTGCTCCAAGGCTTTGCCGCCTTTTTCCGCGGCTTTTTTCAAGGAATCCACCGTTTTGGGATCGGAAAGGGTTTTCTCAAGTTTCGCCTTCTGCTCTGCGGTCATGTCAGCAGCCTTCTCGGCCAAGTCCTTCACTTGGTTCTGGAAGGCGGTACCTGTCTGTTTCGCCAGACTGACGAGTTGTTTCTGAACCGCAGGGTCAGACAATTCCTTGGACACGGCGTCTTTCGCCTTGCTCATGAGGTCGGATACGGAATCCTGTACAGCCGCATCCACTTTCGTCTTGTCGTGTTTGTAACTGGTTCCCAAATACTTCTGAGACATCTCCGGAGCAAAGAAGAACACAATGAAAAACACCACGACAGCCACAATCAATGCTTTGAAAAACGAGCCGATGAACCCTTTTTTCGCCATAAGCGGACTCCTTGCCACAAGACTACCAACAGTTGGCGGTGCTTGCAAGTGGATTGTCTGGACAAAGCCCAACAATGCTTGTACAAATATGGTATCATCGTCCATTTGAAGGAAGTCCCATATGAAATCCCTTGAGCAGTCTTTGGGTGTCGCCAAAGAAAACCGTGGCTTGATGTACGCCATGTATTTCGCATTTTTCAGCAGTGGCTTCATGAGCCAACTCTTCGGCGCCATCTTGCCGTTCATGCAGGAAGAGTATCATCTTTCCTACACACTCCGGGGGATGTTGCTTTCCGCCCATCAGGCAGGAAATTTTTTCGCCGTGTTCATCGCAGGGTATCTTCCTTATGTGATCGGCAGGAAAAAGAGCACGCTGTATTTGTCCAGCGGAAAGGCGATCGGACTTTTGCTGATGATCCTCACCGGGAACCCAATCCTGCTGACGCTCGCCTTCATCCTGACGGGCATAGGCCGGGGGACACAATCCAACATCACCAACGTGGTGACTGCGGAAATCTCGCAAAAGAAAGCAAGCGCTTTGAACATCCTCCATTCGACCTTTGCCGTCGGCGCTTTCATCTCCCCGTTCCTCGTCATGTTGGTGACGAAACGGAGCCATAGCCTGTGGTGGGTCGTCGTCGCCTTGGTCGTCGAGATGGAGATAATTGCACTCGGCGCCATCGACAACTGCAATCTCTCAGACAAGCCGACTCCCAGGAAAACCGACAAGGGAAGAGATTATTATAAGGATTACCAATGGTGGCTCAATACCGGCATCCTGTTTTTCTATCTGTGCAGTGAGGCCTCCATCATGGGCTGGCTGATCACCTATTTCAAGGAGACGGGACGACTGTCGCCGACCATCGCCCAGATATCGTCTTCGCTGTTGTGGATCATGATTCTCACCGGCAGGCTGACGTGCGCCGGCCTCAGTGCACGGATGGACAAAAACAAACTGTTGTTGCTTCTCGGGTTCCTGCAGACCATCTGCTTCCTGGTGATGATCACCTCACAAAGCAAAGCGTTGACCTTCATCGCGGTTCTCTTGGTCGGCCTCTTCATGAGCGCCACCTACCCCACGACCCTGGCTACCATGCCGAACCGGTACAACAGTTCCACCGTCGCCACAGGCAACTGCATCGCCATCGCCTCGCTCGGCGCCATCATCATGCCGTTGGTCGTCGGTGCTGTAGCGGAGAAATCAGGCATCGGAGGCGGTATCGCCACCATCTCCATCGCATTGCTTTGCATGGTTGTCCTGATGATCATCAAAACGATCAATGTGTTGAAAACAAAGAGTTGACAAATGAGTGAGTCAAGGCACCGGGTTTCCTTTCAGACCATCATTCTGGTATTGTGCCTGGTCATTCTGGCCTCCACTTTGACGGTCACCCTGGTGTTCCTCAACAAGTTCTACGACATCGCAGGAGATATGCAGGACAGCATCTCCACCTACCAAAGCATCGACCAGCTCTCCCGGAACATCAATGATTCCGAAGACGCTTACCAGTCGTTTTTCCTTGGTCTGACCGGTGAGGAGCCCCCGGAGATACGCTCACGGGGAAAACAAAACATTCTCACGCCTCTGTACAAAGCGATGGCGGAGACAAACAAACTGATGGTCGATTACGACAAGAATCCTGAACGGTATTTTTTGATCAACGCCATCAACAGCGGCCTGGATTATCTGGAAAACTATGTTTCCTATATGGAAAGCCAGCAGTTTCCGCTCAATGCGGAAACGGAATTCTCCGACTATTATTGGGGTATCAAGGTTTACTCCTATCTGAACGGCTACTGTTACAGCCAATTGCTCAGCCAGGCAGTCAGGAATGATTCCCTGGCCTCGATCACCAACATGGAGACGATGAGCAGGCTGAGAGTCATCACGGTGTTGTCCATCATCCTTCTCAGTGCCATCACCATCCTGGCAAGCTTTATGATCACCAGACGGCTCACCGAACCGCTCAGGGACATGGTGGACACGGCAAAGGCAATCACCGAAGGAGATCTCGACACTCCGGATCTTGAACCGACGGGGCCAATGGAACTGGTTTTCCTGGAAACAAGCATGAACACAATGAAACAGAGCCTGAAGGAACGGATTGAATTGGAACAAAAGCTGTACCGTCACACGCTCGATCAGGAAAAGATGAACCGAGAACTGGAAAGAGCCCATTTCCTTTCCCTGCAAAGCCAGATCAACCCGCATTTCCTGTTCAACACGCTGAACACCATCAGCCACACGGCTTTGTTTGAAAAAGCAGACAACACCGTCTCCTTGATCAACACGCTTGCCGGATTCCTCCGCTATACGTTGGAATTCAAGGACAGCGTCAAACTGTCCACGGAATTTGAGTTCGTGCACCAATATCTCGATCTCCAGCAGGCAAGATTCAAGGATCGCCTGGGGTTCTCCTTGACGTTGGATCCGCAGGCTGCAGGCATTGACGTGCCGCCGCTTTTCCTGCAACCCTTGGTGGAAAATGCGATCAAGCACGGTCTGGAACCGTTGCCGGAAGGAGGCTTCGTGACGGTTGTGGCGAAGCGTTTCCCCGGCATGACACGCATCGTCGTCGAAGACAGCGGGATCGGCATCCCGGAGAATTTCTCCGTGGAAGCCTTGCGGAATGACGGAAACCACATCGGGATCCTCAATGTACGGGACAGGCTGTCAATGTTCACCAGAGGCAAGGGCACCTTCGCCATGGATCGCATTTCAGAAGAAGGCGGCACGCGGGTCACCATCACGCTGCCGGGAGGAACCGCATGAGATACACCATTTTGATCGTCGATGACGAGGCATTGGAACGCGAAGGCATCGCCTTGCTCGTCTCGCGTAGCGAGAGACCGTTCGATTCCCTCAAAGCGGGAAACGGCAAAGAAGCGGTGGAAATGGTGAAAACCCATAGGATAGATGCCGTGTTGATGGACATCCAGATGCCTGTCCTTTCCGGTTTGGAAGCCGCAAAACAAATCAAAGCGGCCAACCCGGACATGGCGGTCGTATTCCTCACCGCCTGGGGTACGTTTGATTTCGCCAAAGAAGCGCTGCAAATCGGCGCTTTGGACTATTTGGTCAAGCCTACAGACCAAGAGACGCTCAACAGTACTTTGGACAAACTCATCTCTTTCATTGAAGAACGCAGGAAACCCGACGAACGCCTCAAGAACGTAATCGGTGCCTTCAACCGTGATTTTTTCGCCTCCCTGAAATACGGAAATGTCGATGAAGACAAAGCACGCCAATTCTTCCGGCTCCAGCACATCAATCTGGAGACAGGTTTCGCCATCGTCGCCAGCAATCTGTCGAAAGACCAGCTGCAGAACCTTCAAGAGAGTGACCCTGTCTTGAAAAACACCTTGTTGTGCTACTATTCCAGCAGTGACCGCATCACCGTATTGTTCTTCACCTCAGACTATGAAAAGCTCATCTCCCGTTGCGAACAGGTCGCCCAAGAGGAACCGATCATCCAAGGTATCGGCGAGCCGTTCACCGATCTTTCCGGCATCGCACGTTCCATCCACTCGGCTTCCATAGCCCGTCTCTTGGCGGGCGAACAAGGCTTGAAGACACTCAGGTACCGCGAAGAATACGGCTTTGACGCGGAATTGGCCAAACAGCAAATCGCCGATGCGGTTTCGAAAGTCCAGGCATTCGTATTGGCAGGGGAACTTTCCGCGGCACGGCAAGAAGCCCATGTGATCATGGATGTCGCGCAGGAACTTCCCGAACCGGACGAGACCATCTACCAAACATTGCTGGCCTTCACCTACAACATGAAAGCGGCGATTCCCTATTTCTTCCGTACCGACCCGTCAAAAGATTCCATCTGGGGAATGGAAATCTACCTGATGGACTATATTGATGCGGCTGTGGTGGCCGTCAAGGAAGACAACAAGAACAAGTACAGCCGCTCGTTCGCCATGGTCGATCGTTACCTGCACCTGCATTATGCAGACCAAGTAGGAGTGAACACCCTTTCCGACATGATGAAGATCAACAGCAGCTATTTTTCCAAGCTGTTCAAGGAATATTTCCACAAATCATTCGTGGAATATCTGACCGACATCCGCCTGGAGAAGGCAAAAGCCTTGCTGCTCAGTGGCGAAACGGTCCAATCCACTGCGGAAAAGACAGGTTTCTCCGACCATACCTATTTCGCACGCGTATTCAAACAGAAATACGGCGCGTCTCCAACCGATTACAAGAAGGTGCAAGGATGAAACGTGTTATCCCTTTCATGATCCTTCTGATCCTCAGCATGGTTTCCTGCCACAAACAGGCTGATGTCCAGATGAAGAAGTCCCAAACGAAAATTGTCCTCCGTTATGCGGAAAACCAACCGTCTTCCTATCCGACGACACAAGCAGCCTTCCGTTTCGCCAATCTGGTCAATGACCGGACGAACGGCAGGATCACCATCATCATCTATCCGGATGCAAAACTGGGGGATGAGAAAACCGTGTTCGAACAGATGGAATTCGGAGCGATTGATTTTGCCCGGGGCTCGCTCTCCCCACTCTCCGAACTGGGTCCCTCCCTGAACATTTTGCAACTTCCCTATTTGTATCGCGATGCGGATCACATGTGGAAAGTGCTCGACGGTCCGATCGGAGAGCAATTCCTGCGTTCCCTGGAGAAAAAAGGCCTCATAGGCTTGTCCTGGTATGATGCAGGTTCACGAAGCTTCTACAACTCCGTTCGGCCCATCACCAAGCTGGAAGACATGAAAGGCATGAAGATCAGGGTGCAGGAATCCCAATTGATGAGTTCCCTGATCACCTCTCTCGGCGCGAATCCCGTTCAGATGCCTTACGGGGATGTCTATGCGAGCCTCCAGACCGGTGAGGTCGACGCCGCGGAAAACAACTGGCCGAGTTACGAGGCCACCAAGCATTACGAAGTGGCGAAATACTACGTCACCGATGAACACAACAGGGTGCCGGAAATGCAGATCGTCAGCGCGATGACATGGAACAAGCTCAGTGATGAGGACAAAGCCATCATCAGGGAATGCGCAAAGGAATCCTCCGTGATCGAGCGTGAGCTCTGGGCGGCAAAAGATAAAGCAGCACGGGATGCGGTCATCGCCAAGGGCACCATCGTCACCCAACTGGCCTCGGGGGAACGGGAAAAAATCCTGCAGGCAGTCTCAAAACTCTATACCACCTATGGGAAAGGATATGAGGATATCATCAATCAAATCCGCACGACAAAGTAGTGTACAATTCTGAAAAAATAGGTTTCCTTTCCTAAAAATTCCTTCTTCACAATCACAACACACCATGCAAGAATTGTCTATGGAAGAGCAAAATCGGCTCGAGAGGACCGATGAAAAAATGCATGATCCGCCTGTACAGGCGTGACTATTCCAGGAGGGTTTATGAAAAAACTGTTTGTCGCTTTGCTTATGGTTCTGACGGTATTATCGCTGTCTGTGTTCGCCAATGGCTCCACTGAGGCTCCCGCAGCGCAACCTGCTGCCGCTCCCGCAGCAACCAAACCGGCGGCACCCGCTCCGGTGAAATCCATCACCTTGAAGCTTTCTGAAGTGCACGCGGAAGGATATCCCACTTCCCTTGCCGACCATGAATTTGCGAGATTGGTCGAAGCGAAAACCAACGGCCGTGTGAAAATCGAAGTGTACACCGGCGGCACGTTGTACGCCCAAGAGACTGGTTCCATCGAAGCCCTGCAGGCTGGTGACTTGGCGTTCTGCCGTGTCTCCGCTTCCCCAGTCGCTTCGTACGTCCCCGCCATCAACGCCATCCAGCTTCCGTACCTGTATAAGAACAGCGCCCATGAATGGGCAGTCCTTGACGGTGCCATCGGACAGAAGATGCTGGCCGACATTGAAGCTTCCGGTTCAGGACTGATGGGGCTCTGCTACTACGATTCAGGCTGCCGTTCCTTCTATCTGACCAAAGCCGTCCACTCCGTAGCCGACATGAAAGGTCTGAAGATCCGTATGCAGAACAACCAGATGATGGTTGATATGGTTACCGCTCTCGGAGCCACCGGTGTCACCGGCATCGGACCGAACGATGTCTATTCCGCCATCACGCAGAAGGTCATCGATGGTGCAGAGAACAACTGGCCGACTTACCAGAACATGGGTGACTACGAAGCCGCGAAGTTCTACATTCTTGACGGACACACCAGAGTTCCTGAAATCCTGCTTGGTTCCGTTGCCGCTCTGAAGAAAGTCAGTGCCGAAGACCTTGCCATCATCAAACAATGCGCAAAGGACACTGAGGAATTCGAGAAAACAAAATGGGCGGAGAAAGAGAAACAGTCCGAGAAGATCGTCCGTGAAAAAGGAACGACCGTCATTGAGCTGACACCGGAAGTCTTGGCTGATTTCCAGAGCAGAATGGCTCCGCTGTACACCAAGTACGGCAAGGGCTACGAAGACATCATCAAACAGATCCAGGACATCGGCAAGAAATACTGATTCTGATTCCTATGCTTCTTTCATTCAGGGAGGTTCGCGCCTCCCTGTTTTTTTAGTCTTTTCCCGAAACAGAAAGGAATCCGTCAAAGGATCCCTTTCTGTGATGAGGTTCAAGCGGTGAAACCGGGCAAACCTTCAATGGCATAGGCGCGCACCGGACAAGAATCAAGCCCTTTGATCGGCAACGGCGCATAACTCATGAAGAAGGTGTCGGTTGACAACCGCTCCAGATTCTTCAGGACTTCCAGGAACACGATGTTTTCCGCAAGCAGGATGTCATGGAACGGTTTGACATCTTCATTGCGGTTCTCGATGGAAACGCCATCGCCAAACCCGACGCATTTCGCCTTATGGTTTTTGAACCACTGTGCGGTCTCCCCATTGACGAGAAGCCGTTTGTCTTCTGCCGTGTTGGTCTTGGGCGTGAACGGTGTGAGTTTGTAGGGGGAATCGATGATGACGATGTCCCCATCCTTCATTTTGGGTGCGCAATACGCATCCAACATGGCTTTGGTGATGTAGGAATTCGGCTTCGCATCCGTAAACACCACATAGATCGCCCGGCCGAAGAACGTGGTCAGGGGAAGATCGGCCACGGAAGGCCAATCGTCACTGTGATGATACGGACACTCGCAATGGGTGCCAAGGTGGCTCATCAAATCCATGTTGGTATGAAAATCAGGGATAGCCCCGCCCGTGTTGAAACGGTACAACTTGCACCTGCGGGTTTCTGTCGCAGGATCAAGTGTCTTGGAAAGGTCAACGATCCGCAACCCATTCATCTGATACACACAATCCATAAGTATCTCCTTTTGCCTCGGTCAAAGCCTCGGCTTCATCTCTAATGCGTGGATCATCCGCACCATCATATCCTGACAGGGAACGTCCACTCCCAATTCTCCGGCTCTCCGGACCACATACCCGCTGATCATTTCGACTTCTGTTTTCCTTCCAGCCTTCAGATCCATGCAGATGGAGGTGTACCCATTGCGCGCAGTATCCACCACAACCCGCACCGACCTGACCGCCTCGGCTTCCTCAAAGGGATAGCCATCCGCCTTGGCGACCGCCACGGCTTCCTTCACCAAGGTTTCCGCCACTACCCAAGCCTCAGGGCATTGGGAGATGTAATCCAACGAGCACTGCAACACGGCGGAAAGGACGCTGACACTGGTATTGGTGAACAGTTTTCCCCATACATCCCGCATCACGCCATCTGAAGCCTTCGTTTCCCAACCACAGGTGGTGAATTGCATCGCCATGGGTTGGAGAACAGCGCTTTCACCTTCCAAGAGACCGATGGTCGAAGGCCCAGCCCCTCCGTGAACCACGGTTCCGTCATCTTTCAGCGAAGCATTGTGCTGGGTTGTCCCGATGATGATCCTGTCCTTCGGCACAAAGCGGGAGATCACCTGGTCATGTCCACAGCCATTCTGGAAGGTCAACACAAACGTGTCTGTGCCGATAAGGCAACGGTTCTTGAGAAGCACGTCTTCGTTGAACATCGATTTGACGAACAGGACCACAAGCTCGACGCCCCCGATACGCGAAGCATCGGTCGTCGCATGGGGGTGGAAGGTTTTCACGCCATTCTTTTCCTCAATACGGACGCCGTTTTTGAGTATCATCGCGGTTTTCTCAGGATGGATGCCGACCAACGTGACATCATTGTTCTGGGACAGGTATCCGCCAAACAAACACCCCATAGCCCCATCGCCAAGGACAGCGATACGCATTATTTCCCTCCCAACAGGAGCACACTCACCTTCACCACCACTTTCCGGTAGCTCTGACGCTTTCCCTGCCACGCTCCGCCTGGACGATGGATGTCAGAGGGGAAGAACACGACGAAATCCCCGCCGTGGACATGAATCATGGTCTCTTTTTCAGGGACCGTACAGAAATACAGATCACGTTCCGGATGGCTTTCGATGATCTTCTCGTCTCCGGTCCTTCCCGAACAGCCAAGAAGCTCCTCTCCGTTGACCCAATACTGGACATCAAGATAACGGTCATGAAACTCCGCTTTGCATGACGAAAGGTCCTCGCTGGTCATGTCAAATACTTTGGCATACATCAGGTCCCCTTCGATGGGATGGTCACCCGCTTCCATGGTGGAGAAATCTTGTCTGCGCACGTAGTCCAATGCCCGTCTCAAAGCCGCCGGGTACCAGCTGTCGTCATAGCTGAGATTCGATAAGATCATGGGGATCCTTCTTTTGCAATCGATTGCAAATCAGTATAGCAGACTCATCTCCCCTCGTCAAGTTCAGGTGGTTTCCCGCTCGACGATCGAGGAGAAGACCTGCCGCTTCTTTTGCTCGTCACCCCCTGCCGCGACACTGACCAGCACACGGGCGCAGGCCAACGACAATTCGGAAAGCCTGGTATCCAGACTGGTCAGCTTGGGATTGGTCACATATGCGTACTGGCTGTTGTCGACACCGATGAGCGCGACATCACGAGGAATGGAAAACCCGGCGTCCAACACCGCACGTATGCCGCCTGCCGCAAGGATGTCCACCGCATATACGATGCCGTCACAAACAGGCAACAGGCTTTTCGTCACCGCATAGCCTGCCTGATAACTGGTCTCAGACGCCTGGAAGATTTCTCCTTCACTTCCGTAATACATCCGCATACCTTCCTGAAACCCCATCATTTTGATCCTGTTGCTGGGCGTGTCATCCCCCGTGACATACGCAATGCGGCGTTTCCCTTTGTCATGCAGCAATCTGACGCATGATTCCAAGCCTTTTTCCTCATCGACAAGCACCCCGTACGCCTGAGGCATATCCAGATATCCGTTGGCGATGACCACCGGTTTGTCAGGGAAATACAAAGTGATGGCTTCTTTGACGGCATCACATTGATAGGTTGAGCCGATAAGCACGACGCCATCGACACGACGGGAAGCCAAAATCTTCAGATACGCGACTTTTGAGGCGTTCTCATTCCCGGTGTTGAAGATCAAGGAACAATACCCATACTTGGCGCATTCCTGGGCTATGATGTAAGCTCCGTCAGAGTAATGGGTGTTTCGGATATCAGCCACCAAAATCCCCATCATCTTCGTGTTCTGGTTGACCAAGCCCCTTGCCGTCTCATTGGCGGAGAAATGGTATTTGTCCAAAAGAGACTGGACCCGGCGACGGGTATCCTCTTTGATGCCTTTGCGCCGGTTCATCACGCGGGAAACCGTGCTTCCCGATACCCCGGCTTCTTTTGCGATATCATAAATAGTCACGCAAAAAGCATACGGTAATTTGCAATCGGTTGCAAGTTGTATCAATGCAGGGAAAGACGGTCACTTGCGCTGGATTTCCAAAGGAACGACAAACCGGTCACCGCCCTCTTCATCAATGACCAATCGCAAATGGACATCTTTTATCGGAGAATCGGCACGGACGACGAAGGACAACCCGTTGGCCGGATTGGTCATTTTCTTTGCATCCTGGATATTCGAAGGAATCGCCAAAGGGTTCTTCATCGCCAGCGAGAACGCCTGCCGCACCGGCAGTTTCTGCGTGATGGGAATCTCCTGATGCAGAGGAATGTCAATCTCAGGATCATCGCTTTCCAACGAGACCGTGCAAGGCATCAAAGCGGAACGCCCCGTATTGGACAAGACGGCATCCACATGGAACAGGATGTCCCCATGATGGGTATTCTGGTAAGCCCTGTCGGCGACAACCGACGCGTACACCACGGAGAGTTTCGCCTGGGATTCCCCGACAGTAAGGTCAACAGGAAAGTTCCAAACCGCACCAAACGTATTGTTCACTCGGATGGAAAGCGGAATATGGGTGCCTGTCGGAACATCATCTTTGATGGTGATCAACAACGGGGAATCGACTTCCTGCAGGTTTCGCATGGAAAGGGTCACTTCCTCGTTGTCGGTAAGCAGCAACGAAAGGAGCGCATATTGTTTCTCTTTGATGGCCGGCAATCCCAACACACCTTGCACTTTTGCAAACTTCGGGTCACATTGGAGCGTCACGGAAGCGTTGACCAATTTATCCTCACCGATGTTTCTGAGCAATGCGAAGACCTCATAGGTCTCCCCTTTGTGCACCTTCCCGTCAGGCACGTACAGCCGCTGGCTGGTCGAGCGCAGCGCGGAGGTGACCAACACAGGCTCCACGGTGCCATGCGATATTTCCACAAAAAGCGTTTGCTTCCATACATGGGTGCCATCATCAAACGAAACCTGTATGGGTGCTTTCACGTCTTTGGCATTGGCATCCACCGTAAAAGGAATACTCATCAAAGCGCCAGGCTTGGACGCATTAAGCGCATCAGAGGCGGAATTGTACGCGACTGCGCCACCACCATAGTTCCGGTTGGCGGGTATCTGCGGATACGCGACGGTTTTCCCCTCCAGATGGAGTGATTTCCCCACATACGAGAACGTCAAAACCCCGTTTGGGGAAGGCGTGCCGGCCTCGTTGCCGATGCAAAAGAGCAACCAACCTTTCTCCCCCGGGTTGATCACGCCATTCTGGTTGGCGTATGTCGGAGACGCATCCTCAACACACCGGCTTTGCGTGATGGTCACGTATTCCTTCGGACCCTTTACTTCAATGACACCCGGATAACGCCAACCCTTTCCTTTGGCGTCGACAATCTCAAGCATGTAATCGAGCGTCTGCCCGATCACGGCATGGGGAGAGACCTTCACGGAAATGCCATCAGACTTCTGCAATGGCTTCCCTTTCTCATACGTTCCGCTCCAGGTACTTTGCGTCTCTTCTGAAAGGACGCCGAACTGAAGCTGCGTTTCCGAAAGTTCAAGATACGGGCTGCTGGAACTGATCCTCACTTGATAGCGGTTATCGTCATTCCGCCCCTCACTGTGAAGGACTGGACAGAGCCATATCCGCTCCCCCGGTTCCACCTGTCCGTCGTTGGTTTCATCACACATTCCTGTCAGGTCGACCACAGGGCAACGCCAAACCGCTTGATAATACATCTCCCTTCCCAGCGGAAGCGAGGCGTTGTCCTCGTAGAAGATGCTGTTTTGGTCAAGCCATCCGGAAAAACGCCTGCTGCCGATGGAAGGCAGGCTGGGAAAAGGAACCATGGTCCGGTCATCCTGGTCGTAGGTAATATCCACAGGAGACGGGATGTCGTCATAAAGACTGTCAAAATGGTTGGTCACCGTCCAGATGGGTACCAAAACTTCCTTCTCATACAAATCCGGCAGGAACAGCATCCCCTCCCGAATCAATGAACCATCGGAACGTCTCCAGGCTTTGACAGGTATTGAGGTCTGCGGAACATCCAGAACGACTTTCTGAAGCGGCATGAACGTACCGCCAGCCTGTTTCTTTCCGCTTGCGGGATCTTGATAATACCACTTGGGGTGCCAACCGGTCTTCTGGGCGACCCAGACCAAGCGGGATCGTTTCTTCGCTTCATCCTCATCGCTCTGCATGATCCGTGAGACAAGCGCGTCCCTGGCTCCCTGGGAAAGGGAAAGTTTCTCCAGTTCCGCCACTTGCCGGTCATATTCTTTTGACACTTCGAATTGTTTTCTTCCGAACGCATCAACCGACTTTGCCCGGAAAGAGTCGATATCACGCTGACGTGAATTCTCGAACTTCTCATAGGAAGCCATCAGATCATCAAGACTCTTTTTCCCCGCAATGATGTCCTGCTCCACATTCGCAAGCGACTTCGCATTATCGGCGGCAAACGACAAGGTTGAGAGGCTGAAGCATATTCCCAAACAAACAAAGAGGGCCAAGCGGTGAGGTCTCATGCCTCAAGCTTAGCCCTTCCTGTCCAAAAACGAAAGGTTTCAAACGTACTTCTCGAGCGTTTTTCTCACCGCGCCGACACCAAGGACCAGTTCGGTGAAGTACTTGGTTACCAGCGGGGCAAGGCCACATGCGTACAGATCGACGCCGAACAAGGACTTGTCGGACAGAATCGGCCGCAGGCGGTCATCAAACGGCCCTTTGTCCCCCAACTTGATGGGTTTCACATAGGCGCTCTCTTCCGCAAGACGGGGATCAGGACTGGGCTCAAAGGCTTTGCCTTGGTCGTCCACACCCATCAGATAGCGGCACCAACCGGCGAATACCAAGGGGATCAACTTCAGGTCGGAAAGATGCAGGTCCTTGTTCGCCTGATATGCCTTGATGGTCTCCCCAAAACGGATGGAAAGCTTCTGGCTGGTATCACAGGCAATCCTCTGCGGGGTATCCGGCATGAACGGATTGGGGATCCTCTTGCCGACCACTTCATCAATGAACGCCTTCGGATCGATAATCCCGGGATTCACCACGACCGGCATCCCTTCCTTGTAGCCGATGGTTTCCACCATCTTCCTCAACTGGGGATCCTTCATCTCATCGGCGATCAACGTGTAGCCGAGCAAGCATCCGTATATGGCAAGAGCCGTATGCAGCGGATTGAGGCAGGTGCATACCTTCATCTTCTCCACCTTGTTTACGGTATCACGATCGGTGAAATAGACGCCGCTCTTCTCCAGAGCAGGCCTGCCGTTGGGGAAATCATCCTCGATGACCAGATACTGCGGTCCCTCCGCGTTGACGAACGGCGCGATGTAGGTGTTCTTGCTGGTGACCACGACGGTCGTGTCGGAAAAACCGTCTGCATCCAGCATCGCCTTGACTTTGTCATCCGGTCTTGGCGTGATCTTGTCGATCATCGACCAGGGGAAGGACACATCCTTCTGAAGATATCCGATGAATCCTTTTTCACAGAAACCGGCATCGACCCAAGCTTGGGCGATGGCCATGACCGCAGTCTGGAGCTTCTCCCCATTGTGGGAACAGTTGTCCATCGAACAGAGGGCGAGTTTCTTCTTTCCCTTCAGGTAACGATGGTATACAAGTGCGGTAACCTTGCTCATCATGCTGGACAGTTTCCCTTCTGGGCCATTCTGCATGTCAGCGACAATGAACGGCATGTACGTGCCATCCTTCCCTTTCAGGCCATACCCTTTTTCCGTGATGGTGAAACTGACCATCTGCAAGGAATCGGAAGCGAACGCCTTCTTGAAGACAGCCCATTCAGAGGCAAAGGAGGAATCACACTTGTAGGCGGCTGCCACGGAGCCGACGACCGTCTTGTCGATGGTTCCGTCGGCCTTCAGCGTCACCAACAGGGAGATGTCATCATGAGGAGCGTAGATTTTGTCGATGATCTCATAATCGAATCCCTCCCCGACGATGATCCCTTTCTCCGTCGCGCCGATGTCCAAGAGATGTTGCATCAACATGGCTGGGAAGCCACGGAAAATGTTTCCCGCCCCAAAATGAATCCAAACAGGGGCCTTGAGGGTCTTACCGACCATTTCGGCATGATCAAAGGAAGGCATTCCATAGCCTTTCGCCTTCCATTCCTTCCGGTTTTCGATACCTTTCGCGTTCAATTGCATTTCATCGACTCCTTTTTTCTCTATCGCATTTTCGTAAAATATGCGGGATATGCTTTCTGCAAAGCATCCGCTTCAGTATCCAGTTTACTCATGTGGGTCTCTTCCAAGGCCGAGACTTTGGCGCTGTCATGGTTGCGGAACGCATCCAGCATGACCAGATGTTTCTCGATGAGGTCCGGGCATACATCCGGCACACTGAATGACAAAAGACGGATGCGATGGTAATTGCCGCTTTGCCCCTGGATGATGTCCCAAAGACGGGAAAGCGCCATGCCGGAGAAAATCACCGAATGGAATGTATCGTCATTCTCAAGAAACAGCGCCATGTCATTCAGTTTCCACGCATTCTTCTGCCCTTCTATGGCAAGCTCCATCTCAGCCAGATTCGATTCAGAACGAATCAGGCAGAAACGGTAGGCGGCGTCAGACTCCAGACTTGTGCGCAAGAACCGCTCCACCCTGACTTGCTCCATGTCGATCAAAGAAACACGGGTGCTGCTTTGAGGAATTATCTCCACAAGATTGACTTCTTTGAGTTTCAGCAAAGCGTCCCGTACCGGCGATTTGCTCACCCCCAGCTCATCCGCCAAGCCTTGGACATTCAATTCCGAGCCAGGCGTCAGTTCAAGGGAGAGGATTCGTGAACGCAAGGTGCGGAAAATCTGATCACTCGCCGTCAATCGTTCCATGTCCAATCTCCTTTTGGTTTATTGACATATTAACATACTAATATATTAGTTACAAGACACATCAGGGCATTTCCTTGGTATTTGTCCCCGGAACAGGTATACTCAAGCTATGTTCTCCTATACCCCTGCGATCATCCACTACCAGAAACAGGAATTCGGGCAGAATCCCCTATTCCATGACATAGCCTTGGCAATCATGCGCATGTCAGGGAAACGGATCATCGAAGCCGGTTGCGGGCTTGGGTATCTTTCAAAAGAATTATCCGGTCTTGGCGCCACCGTAACGGCGGTGGACAACAATCCCTTCGTCGCCGCGCAAGCCGTTTACCCCGTCCTCCCAAGGGATATACACACGCTTGAGCCTGCCGAAACATATGATGCCTTGGTCTGTTGCAACTACGGCTGTGTGTTGGAGGACTTGGAATTGGCCGGCACGCTCTCGCACGGCGCGCTTTTCATGATCCGCCAGAATTGGGAGGGACACCGTTACCAGCCTGCTGAATCAGCGCCGAACCGCGCCAGTCAAGCCCGAGAGATGCTCACATCCCTTTGCATTCCCTTCACCGAGACTTCCCTCACGGTGGAAAGCGGACAACGCTTCACCGATAAGGAAGACGCCCGTTCATTCTTCCAGGCCTACGGAAACGCCCATATCCCACAGTTGGATCATATCGACGGTCCTTATCCGCTTTTGTATCATCGTCCGGGAAACCTCTCCCTCTTTTGCGTCAAGACAAAAGATATCCCTCAGCTGGGAAACGTGAAGAACCTCATCATCGCAGGGGAACAAGGCGTTGGGAAAAGCACCTTACGGTTGCGTATCCTTGATTTGTATCACGGAACGCTCACCGGTTTCACCACCACCAAAAGGGACGGCCAAGTCTATCTGGACGGCATCGGAAAGGACATCCATGGAGTCGCAGGCAAGGCGGGGGAACGCAAAAGCGAGGTGTTTGACACATTGGGTGTGCAGGCGCTTCGCCAAAAGGGAGGACTCCTGGTGATGGATGAACTGGGGTATATGGAAAATGATGCACTCCTGTTTCAGGAGGCTGTCCTAGCCGCTCTCGGGGAAAAGACGCCAGCCATCTGCGTCGTGAAGGAGAAGATGACGCCATTCCTCATCCGAGTGCGTTCTGACAGCCATTCGCTCACCCTGCATCTGAAAGAGGAAAACCGTCAAGCGATTACGGAAGAACTGCTCAGGGCCATTCCAACCTGTACGAAATGGCCCTTTGCGAAAGCATTCACTCGCCCAGCATCCCTTTGATCTGCGCTTCCGAGAGATCGGCATGATAAAACAAGGAGAAATACCGTGCGATTTCCTTGTGGAGGTCATATGAGGCACGATCGGGATAGAGGATTTTCGCACCCCAAACCAGACCGAGGAACCGGTTCACTGCCGGCGGATTGGCAAGCCAGCCGGAGGGGATATCCACAGAAAGATAATACCGTCCATCTTTCACTGCGGCCACTTGCGACCACAACGGATCCTGCGCGGCTTTTTTGTACACAGGCGCGGCATCTCCCGCGAAGACCACATACGATGGATTCCATGCAAGGATCCGCTCCATATCCACTTCATTGCCCGTGCCCTTGGCAGAAGGATTCTCGATGACGGCGAGGTTATCCATCAACATGTCCACACACTCTCCCTGGTAACTGCCTTTCGCCAGCACGTTGATGCCTTTTTCGCCGACCACATAGATTCCCTTCACTTTTCCCGCTGCGGTAATGCTCTTTGTCCGCTCAAGCACCTCAGCGCAGTATCGCCCCAAGGCCTTCGCCTCGGTTTCCTTTCCCAAAAGGGATCCGAGTTTCTCATAGGCTTGTTCCATAGTGGCGGTTGACGCATCAATATGAATGACCGGTATACCCAACTGGCTCTGGATTTTGTCCAGATCCTCCTGCATCCCTTTCTTCCGTTCACCGACATCAATGACGACCTGTGGGGAAAGTCTGAGCACTTCTTCCATGTTGAAAGCCGCCTTCCCTCCGTAAATCTGGCCAGCAAACGGGATATCCAGATAGGTGTCGGGGATGATGCCCTTCGCCGAACTGTTCCACTTGACGCTCAAACCGACAAACTGGTCAGCGGACAACGGGAAGAGCACATATTGGGAGATCAAGCCGGCAGGCAGCAAACGCTCAATATGCTTCGGCAACGTCACCGTACGGCCGAGGTCATCGGTATACGAAACCGTTGCCGCCGCCACCGGTGCGCTTTCGGCCACAGGTTGGGCCGTCACAGCCGCGGCAAGCAGCAACAGAAAACAAACGAACCATACGTTTTTTCTCATTCTTTTCCTCCAAATCCATGGGATGGAAGGCATATCCTGAAAGCATCATCAACGAGACTTTCCAGATGCACATCCACGCCATAGAGTGTTTTGATCATTTCCTCCGTCACGACATCCTTCGGGTTGCCCTCAAGGAGCAACCTGCTGTCCTTGAACGCCGCAATGCATGACGAATATTGGTAAGCCTGCTCGGGATTATGGGTGGTCATGACCACGCAATACCCTTCTCCTGCAAGTTTGGACACCTCATCCAAGACGGTGAATTGGTTTCCCAAATCCAGATTGGCCACCGGCTCGTCGAGAAGGAGGGTCTTCGCCCGTTGCATCAACGATCGGGCGATGAGCACCAACTGCCGTTCCCCGCCGGAAACTTCCAGAAACAACCGGTCCTTCAGGCGGGAAACGCCCAGCCTGTCCATGCATGCCAAGGCTTCTTCCTTGTCCTTCGTATCCGGATTCCCCAACGGGCCGATGCGGTTGTTCGCCCCCATCACGACCATATCCAGACACGGATAGTTGAACGTGGGATAGCAGAATTGCGGCACATACGCCAAAAGGGCCGACGACTGTCGCCTCGTCAGGGAACGGACTTCCCGGTCGTTGACGAAAATCTCCCCGCTCCACCCCTCCCTCAGCCCGAGGATGCACTTGAGCAACGTCGTTTTTCCCACTCCGTTCGGTCCGATGATGGAAGTCACCTCTCCATCCTTTGCGGAGAAACAGACATTTTCAAGAACCAATACCTTGGGGTCATATCCATACGAAAGCCGTGACGTCCTGATGCTCATTGGTGGGATTCCCCCTTCAGCATCAAAGCCAGGAAGAATGGAGCGCCGACAAACGCGGTGAGGATGCCGATGGGAATCTCGCTGGAAGAAGCGCATCGGGAAATGTCATCAACCATCAACAAGAACAATGCGCCGATAAGCGCTGAGGCGGGAAACACGTTTCGATTGGAATTCCCCAGGAGTTTGCGGGCGAGATGAGGCACCACCAGTCCTACCCAACCGATGAGCCCGCAGGTCGCGATGACCGATGAAGTCGCCAGTGTGGAACAGAGCACCAAGACACGCCTGAATCGGTTCACATCCAACCCCAAGACCATGGCATCCTCATCTCCGAGGCTGAGGAGATCGACTTTCCAAGACAGGAGAGACAAAGGCACGACTCCCAAGAGAAGCGGGATGAAGGCCACGCCGACTGTATGCCAATCCGTTCCGGAAAGGCTTCCCATCAACCAATACGTGATGGCAGGCAATTGGTTGGTGGGATCGGCGACCAGTTTGATGAATGAAGTCCCCGAAGAAAACAACGAACCGACCATGATGCCGGAGAGGATCAAACCGGTCGTACGCCGAGTCTTCAGCTTCCGGGAAAGCGAATAGACAAGAAAGACCGTCAACAAGCTGGACAGGAAAGAGACCAACATGATTCCTGGAGAAGGGAGGCCAAACAGAATGGCCAAGGCCGCTCCGAAAGCGGCGCCGTTGGAGGAACCGAGGATGTCAGGGCTCGCCATCGGATTCTGGAACACCCCTTGGTAGGCCGCGCCGGAAAGGGAAAGCGCCAAACCCGCAAGCATGGCCATGACGATCCTGGGCATGCGGATGGCCAGCACCACTCGTTCCATCGCATCCGTCCATGTCTTTCTCAGGGGGAAGATTCTGGAGAAAGGAATGCGCACCGCATTGGCTATGGAAACGGGATATCTGCCCCACATGACCGAGAAGCAGACAAGAAGCAGGAGAAATACGATCAGGATGACCCACACCAAAGGTTTGAGACGGCGCATGGCATCAGCTTACCATCATCCGAACGAACACTCAATGGAGATGCATCACAAAAAAAAGGCTTGCGCCACTACGACGCAAGCCCTCTTTGACCGTCTTCAGGTCCGATCACTGCAGATTGAACAGCAAGGACACACCGAGCTTCCCGCTATCCCAGTCACAATTGACCAGATTCTTCACTTCCTTCGGATCATTGAAGGTGTACTTGGTATCGACCATATAGCTGAGGCCGACAGACAGGTTGCCGAGCATCAAGTCAACCATCGCACGGTAGGTCATCGGCGCATTCTTCAGGACATCACCGAAATTGTTGGAATCAATCTGCGCGCCATTCTGATATACTTTCCAATCCTTCCAGTCAGAAGTCAAAGCGCGGAGTCTCGGACCAATGCCGACGCCGACACGGATCATATCCATCAGATCAAACGCCAAACCTGCGGTGACGATGCCGGAGATTTCCTTCATCTCTTCCGTACCCGCCCCTTCCGCAGAAGATTTGCCGTTATACAAACCCATCGCCGTCACATCCAGCAACAACACTTTCAGCCTGACATCAGCGCCGAAGTTATAGTTTTCAAGTTTTGTGAAAGCGGAATTGTCATTGAAAACTTCACTGGCTTTTACGTTATACATCGCCACACCGCCAAGTCCCAGACTGAATGTTTTCGCAAACAGCACGGACGGTATCAACAACGCGATAACCAACATAACCAATACCATTTTTTTACTCATACACTTACCTCACAGAGTAAACTTATTGTAATACGATTCTCAGGAATCGCAAGGGAAAAATCAGAACCAATACAAGACCGTCAAACCCAATTTGCCGGTCATCCAATCCACCTGCAGCAAATCCTTCACCTTGGCCCACGTTTTGAAACGATAGCCGGTATCGACCTGATAACTCAACCCCACCGATGCTTTGTCGAGCAACCACTGCCCAAAGACCCTGTAGGAGACCGGCGAACGGGAAAAGTAATCAATCGTCTGGCCAGCCGTCTGTATCGAACCATCAAGATCGTACAGGAACTTGTCCCCGTTCTTATCCAGCAACACCCGAAACCGCGGTCCAGCCTCCAAACCAAGTCTCACTTTGCCCGCAACGACCGCATCCGGCCCGATGCTCATCAAAACGGAAAGCTCACGGTACTGGCTATCCACCTGCTTGTACATGCCGCTGAGCGAAAGCCCAAACCACATGATCCGTACGCTGCCGTCAAGCCCAAAGGTGTATCCCTCCATACGTCCCATATCCCACTGGGGAACATCCGTGTAGACGCTCCCTCCGATACCACCTTTCACATACTCCCCGGCGAATGCGGAGGTCATCAGGCAAAAAACCGCAAGCACCAGAACCCATCTTCGCATGAACCAGCCTCTGTACTCAATATAAATCAAAACTCATCGAAGCGAACAGCATGCCTTCGTCAGTTTGAAACAAATCCGACGCTTTCTTCACTTCGGATAGCGTGGAAAACGATACAGCCGCCGGACACATATACCCGCCATGCAACGCAAAATTCCCCACTTGCGCGGAAAGCCCGAACTTCCAGAACAACCGGCTCTTCATGAAAAGATCGGAAAACGAAGCATCCGAATCCTCTACAGAACCATCGGCCAACACGTACTGGTAGTCGCTTTCACTGTTTCCGGACTTCGGAACCAACAGCCCTAACGAAGGACCGAACCCCAACTCCAATGCGGTGAGTGAAGACAAGGAAAGAGACAATCCGGGCAGACACAGTATAGCCAATTGGTCCTTTTCCGTCGAATACGGGAACTTCATCAACACCGTTTCCAACGTCATAGAAAAGAAACGGAAGGTAGAGCCGAAACCGAAACGCCAATTGTCGACAGAAGACATGCCGGAAAAATACCCGCCATCACCACTATAGCTATACGCGCCAACCGTATCAATTGACAAATTGGCCATGCTTCGCGCATACGTCGATTCCATGACAAGCGCCAAAGCGAAAATAATGACGATCAGGTTCTTTTTCATACGTACTTTTTCCTGTGCATATGATTAAACAACACTTATATAAAAAAGATACAATTTTTTTACGGAACGATTCTTTCCACTTCCTCAAGCCATAGCGAGGCACATGCATCGCTCGGCATCCGCCAATCCCCACGCGGAGAAAGGGTAACCGATCCGACTTTCGGGCCATCGGGAAGACAGGACCGTTTGAATTGCTGAGCGAAGAACCGCTTGTAGAAAATGGCAAGCCACTTGAGGATGAAGACATGGTCATACACACCATCGAACGCTTGGCAAGCCAAACGATAGATTTTCTTCGGATTGAATCCCCATCGGACCAGATAATAGAGGAAGAAATCATGCAGTTCATAGGGACCGACGATATCCTCGGTGACTTGGCTGATCGTACCATCCCCTTTCGCCGGCAACAATTCAGGACTGACCGGAGTCGCGATGACATCCAACAGGATGGATTTCACCGATTCTTCCTCAAGCATAGCCACATGGCGGACCAGAAAGCGGACCAACGTTTTGGGGACGGAACAGTTCACGCCATACATCGACATATGATCTCCGTTGTACGTCGCCCAGCCGAGAGCCAGCTCGGAAAGATCGCCTGTGCCGATGACGATGCCGTTCCGTTTGTTGGCGATGTCCATCAAAATCTGCGTCCGTTCCCTCGCCTGGCAATTCTCATAGGTCACGTCCTGATGCTTCTCATCTTGTCCGATATCGGCGAAATGCTGCCGGACAGCCTTGGTGATGTCCACTTCCACCAGCGTGACTCCCAAAGCCTCGGAGAGTTTTGTGGCATTTCCCTTTGTCCGTTTGGTGGTTCCGAAACCCGGCATGGTCACCGCCACGATCCCCTTGCGGTCCAAACCCATGTCATCAAACGCACCGATGCACACCAGCAAGGCCAACGTCGAATCCAAGCCGCCTGAGAGGCCGACCACCACGCACTGCCCGTGGATATGGGCAAGCCGTTTTTCCAGACCCAGCCTCTGTAATCTCAGGATTGTCTCGCACCGGCTCTCCCGCTGTCCGTCGTCGCCCGGGACAAAGGGGGTTTTGTCGAAGACCCTGCTCAAGGCCACATCCTTCAGAGGCATGGCAAACTCCACCGCACGGCAGAGGGGATGTTCCTGATCATAGGTCGTGACCCGTTTCCGTTCCAAGGAAAGCCGGTTCACATCGATTTCGCTCCTTACCACCGTTCCGCTTTGGCAAAACCCTTCGGCGAGGATGGAACCGTTTTCCACGATAAGATTATGGGAAGCGAACACCAGATCCGTGGAGGATTCGCCAAACCCCGCATCACAATAGACATATCCCGCCACCAGTTTCGCGCTCTGGGAGGAAACCAGGCTTCTGCGGTATTCCGCCTTGCCCACCAATTCATCGCTCGCGCTGGGATTGACGATGATGGTCGCCCCGTTCAAAGCAAGGTCGACGGATGGGGAATGGGGAACCCACAAATCCTCGCAGATTTCCACGCCGAAAACAAACTCCCGGTTCGTCGCGCAAACGAACACCAGCGGGAAACCAAACGGCACCAACTGCCGGCAAACCATCACTTCGCACACCTGTCCGGGACCGGGGGAAAACCAACGCCGTTCATAAAATTCCTGATAGTTCGGGATATTCCGCTTCGGCACCACCCCGAGAATCTTTCCGTTGTAGACCACGACCGCGCAGTTGTACAAACGTCCCGAAAAAGCAAGCGGAAGCCCAAACACCAAGACCATGTCAAAACCCCGGCTGAACATCACCAAGTCCGACAATGCTTCCAACGCCCCTGCCTGCAGGGTCTGTTGGAGAAACAAATCCCCGCACGTATACCCCGTCAGCGACAACTCGGGGAACACCAGAAGACGGACTCCGTCTCCCGAAGCCTTCTCGATCCCTTCCTTGATGCGTTCCGCGTTATATTTGCAATCCGCGACATGCACCAGAGGCGAATAAGCGCCGACCGCGACAAATCCGTCCTTCATGACTGCCCCTCCATGACGATGCACGCTTCCTGACCAAAGGTCTCAGGATACATGTCAAACACTTTCAACATGACAGGATTGTACCCACAGGAAAGGAAAAGCGCCATATCCCGCGCAAGCGTCACGCTGTTGCAGGACATGTAGATGATCCTCTTCGGCTTCCAACCGGCGATGAGAGCCGGCACCGGCTTCTCCAAACCTATCCGCGGAGGATCCACCACAACGGTATCCACACGATCCTTCTGTTTCCAATCCTTCACATCCCCGCAATACACCTTGCAGAACGGTACATTCTCCCGGGCAAGCCGGAGGCAGCCAGGATCCTGTTCCACCAGCACCAGCTCTTTCGAGTCTCCGATGAACGAACTGAACGTGCCGACCCCGCCGTACAAATCCATCACACGATCCCCAACGCAGTTTTCCTTGACGAACCGTCCCATTTCCGGCAAGACGAACGCATTGCCCTGGAAAAACACCTTTCCATCCACACCGAACCGTTTCCCGTCCACCGTAAGATGGACCACTTCCCCTCCAAGGGATACTCCGTCATCACCGGCAAACGCATTGACTTCGAACAACCCGTGATCCCCGCCACCGGCGAACATAGCCTTCCGTGCAGCTTCCAACAGCGTTTTCTTCTCACGAAGCAGGGCCCTGAGGGAACCGACCAGCACAGGACAATCATCCACAGGCACCAACGTATTGCTTTTCCTTCCCAAAAAGCCGACTTGTTTCTGTGACAAACTGACATGGAATCGCGCCCTGCACCGATACTCCCAGAAAGGACCGGAAGCGACACCGAGCGAAGGGAGGTCGGAAACGCCTCCGACCCTCCGGAGATTCTCCCTGACCAACGCTTCCTTGACGGCAGCCTGTTTCTCCCCGGCCAGTATCTGCAGGTCACACCCCCCGCAAAGGCCATACAGCGGGCATCGGGGAAACACACGGTCATCGGACGCATGAAGGATGTCCGTGACATGAGCCATCTGGTAATCCGGAGTCTTCCGGTCGACTTCATATCCGACGGTCTCGCCGGGAAGCGCACCATCGATCAAAAGGACTTTTCCCGAGGCGTCACGGGCGAAGGCGAGCCCGCCTTGGACAAGTTTTTCACAAAAGGCTTGCATGATGGACGAACCTGTCGGCGAACGCGCCAATGACATCCATTCCTTGCTGCCAGAAACGCTTGTCATGGATATCGATTCCGATGGATGAGGCCACACTCATGGCGCTCATCGAACCGGTACGGGAAAGCAACGCCACATATTTGTCCTCGAAGGAGGCTTTGTCTTTCTCATACTCCGCATATAATCCCAAACCGAACAGCTGGCCGAACGCATATGGATAGTTGTAATAACTGAAATCACTGCTGTAGTAATGGCCTTTGACGGCCCACATATACGGATGGTATGCGGACAATTCCCCATAGGTCCGCTTCTGGCAAGAAACCATCAGGCGGGAGAACCCTTCGGCGGTGAGTTCCTCCTGCCTGCGTTTTTCGAACACTTCCTGTTCGAAGAGGAACCGGCAGAGGATGTCGACACATACCTGACACGCATCCTGCAGAAAATGTTCGGAAAGTGTCAGGCGCTCATCATCGTCAGCCTCAGCCAAAGCTCCCTGCAACGCGACGAATTCGCTGAAGATCGAAGCGGTTTCCGCCAAGGTCATCGGATATGTGCGCAGCAAATGGGGAAGCGGGAGCACGATGCTGTCATGAAACGCATGTCCCAGCTCATGGGCGAAGGTCGAGACGCCATTGTACGTCCCATCAAAATTGGCCAACACCCTGCTCTCCCCAAATACCGGAAACGCCGTATCGTACGCACCGCCTACTTTCCCCTGATGCGGGAAGGGATCGACCCAATGGTCGGCGAAGGCCTGGGCGACGAAAGATCCCATCTTCGGGGAAAAGCCCTTCATCTGCTTGATGACAAACGCCTGGGCTTCTTCATAGGTATACTGGCGTCCGCCCTTCCCCACCGGAGCGAACAAATCATAGAACGCCAAACTGTCCAATCCGAGCAACTTCGCTTTCGCGCCAAGATACCTGCGGAACATCGGCAGGTTGTCCTGCAGGGTGGACAGGAGGGAGTCAAACGTCTCTTGGTCGATCCGGGACTGCGCCAAGGAACGTTTGAGCGGAGAAGCATACCCCCGCATGCCATCCAGCGTGATGGTGGCTCCCTTCACGCCATTGAGGGCTGCGGCGAACGCATCCTGATGTTCCTCCCATATGGCAAGCTCCTTGTCGAAGGCCAGCTTCCTGAGCTCCCTGTCAGAGCTGAACGCAAAACCGCGGAGTTCGGTCGCCGTCTTGCGTTCCCCCGCGCACCATTCGATTGAGGCATTCGCCGAAACCGACTCCTGCAGACGGGAAAACGCATCGGTTCCGGAACGGTTCAGATCGGAAGCCAAAGCCTCCAGCTCCGGTTTCATCGTATGCTTCTGTTCTTCAAGAAGCTCTCCCAGCACATACGCATAGCGTTCAAGCGGTCCACCCTTTTGGGTCAGGGCGGCGACCGCATCCGTATGGGAAGCGAGATATCCCAGCACAGCCACATGCATATGATCGACCGCAAGCGAAGCTTTGCCCACTTGGGTGACAGCCTTGACGTACTTTGCATTGCCCGTGTCGATGGTCCGCATGGCGGCCGCAAAGGCGGAAAGACTCTCCATGATGTCCAGTATCAACTCATATTCCCGGACCACCACACAAAGGTCGCTCCGTTTTCCCTTAAGGAGCGTCTCCAGTTTCTTCGAACGCCTCACCACTTCCGCCAAATCTTTCTTGAACCGGGGGCTGTCGACGTCCCCGTACAGGCTTCCCATATCCCAATCCATCACAATTCCTCCAATCCATACTCGGAAATCTTGTTGATCAACGTACGGCGGGAAATACCCAGTTCCTGGGCGGCTTTGGTCCGGTTGCCTTCCCATCTCCGCAAAGCCCGTATGATGGTGTTTTCCTCCACATCCCTGAGACTCTTCGCATTGTCGTCGCTGACCGTTTGGGCCGCATCTCCCCGCTTCTGGTCTTTGGTGAACACAGAGCCGTTCAGTTCCAGATCATCTGAGGTGATTTCATCACCCGAGCAGAAGATCACGGCGCGTTCCAGTATATTCTCCAGTTCCCTGACGTTGCCATAGAACTGGTAACCGCACAACAGCTTCAGCGCGTCGGGCGTGAAGCCCTTCACCTTATGCCCGACCTGCATGTTCAATCGGGCAAGGATGCCGGCAGCCAGCAAGGGGATGTCATCCTTACGGTCTCTGAGGGGGGGAATTTCGATGCGGACGACATTAAGACGATAAAACAAATCCTCTCGGAACTTCCCGTCACGCACCATCTGTTCCAAATTTTTGTTGGTCGCGGCGATAAGCCTCGCGTTGATCGGCATGGCGGTCGTTCCACCCAACCGGGTGATCCGCTTTTCCTGCAAGACCCTGAGGATCTTCACTTGGAGGGACAAGGGCATGTCCCCGATCTCATCCAAAAACAGCGTCCCGCCGCTGGCCAGTTCAAACATGCCGGTCTTTCGGTTCATCGCCCCGGTGAATGCACCCTTCTCATAACCGAACAACTCGCTTTCCAGAAGGTTCTCCGGCACTCCTCCGATGTTGATGGCGACAAATGGCCCTTCGCACACCGGACTGTTCGCATGGATCTCGCGGGCGACCACTTCCTTGCCCGTGCCGCTCTCACCGGTAATCAAAACCGTGGAAGAGGCGTCCTTGATCTTTGAGATAAGCGCCTTGATCTTCATGATGGAAGGGCTTTCGCCGATGAACGAACTCTGGTTCTTTTCCTCGTCCATACTTTTCGCTTCCACCATGTTGCGGAGGTTTTGCGCCTCTACGAGTTTTTTCAGGCGGATCACCAGTTCCTCCGGATCGAACGGCTTGACCACGTAATCCTGGGCGCCTTCCTTCAAGGCGTTGACCGCATCCGCTATCTCGCCATGGGCGCTCATCATGATGACAGGCATGCGGAATCCTTCATGGCGCAACCATTCGATCAACTGCTGTCCGTCCATACCCGGCATCTTCAAGTCAACCAGAATGGCGTCATAGGGAGTCTCCTTGATCATCCGTTGCGCGGAAAGCCCATTCTCGGCCACATCACTGTCGATCTCATCGATCTTCAGGTACTGTTGCAGGGAATTCCTGATATCCTCTTCATCATCCACAACCAATATGTTCATCCTCATATCTCCAAATGCAGGCTGCTCGGCATGGTCACCTCTGCGACCGTCCCTCCGCCTTCCCGATCATACAGCTTCACATCACCGCCGCGAGCCTTGAGGAATTGGCGGGTGATGGCCAATCCGATACCGCTTCCATGGATCTTCGTCGTGAAAAACGGGTCGAAAATCTTCCTTTCGTTCTGATGGGGAATGCCATCTCCCCGGTCCCTGACAAACACATGAATCTTCCCACGCTTGTCGTCCTTGATCTCCACTTCCACCTGAGGATCCCTGCCCTGGCAACTTTCAATGGCATTCTTCACCAGATTCTCGAATACGGAGCGCGCACGATCTGGATCCATCAGAATCTTCTCATTCCCGCTGGACGTGAACTTCACCGCCTTCGGGAAGGTAAGGAACAACTCGCTGAACAAGTCATTCAGATCGACGACCGAAGGATTGCCCAGCGGATTTTTCAGGAAATCGCTCACCTTATTGGTCAGTTGGGTAAGCCGCTGCACTTCGCTCTCCATCACTTTGAGGTCTTTCCCCCGTTCGGGAGGCAAGGTCTTTTTCAACAACGCCAGCTGGATGGTGATGGCGGAAAGCGGATTCTTGATCTCATGGGTCAAGGTACGCGCCGCTTGCCCAAGACTCACCAGACTTTCCTGCTTCGTCAGTTCGTTCCGATACTCACGGTTCTTCAGATAAATGTTCAACACCAACAACAACAATCCGACCAAAATGACCGAACCCACATACCCCAGCATCTTCAAGCCGACGATCCGTTTGTTGTAGGTTGCCCCGTTGAGGACCACATACAGCACATCGGGGAAATCAATGGGAGTGTTCAAGAGCCCGCTGGGGGTCAATGAAAGATTCCCGGTGTCCAGCAGGATGTTGAGCCGCGAATACCTGAGGTATTCGATCAAACCGGTCGAATTGGTGTATTTGGTGATGCCTGTCTCAATGCTCTGCTGCCCGTTGTGCAACGAGAAACCGGTGATGTCCAGCACTTGGGGGACCTGTCCGAGGCTCATCACCCTCCGCCCTGTGCTGTTGTAGATGCCGATGCCAAGGACTTTCTCATCCTCCATCGTCTTCTGCGCTTTCTGGGCGTCTCCATCCTGCAAGGCAAGATAGATGGAATTGAACGAACGTTCAGCCTCGCTTTGCATTTTCAGATCTTCACGTTCGATCAATGCCTTGGTCAAAAACAGCACCATTGCGATCAACACGGTAAAGGCGATCACCAAAGAAATGATGACCAAATAGAATTCCTTCTTGTCTCCCAAAAGCAATCGTGTTGGTTTCAATACTTCCCCCCTCCCTCTCATTCATAATTCAAAGCTTCGATAGGGTCAAGTTTCGAGGCCTTCAATGCGGGGTACCAACCGAAAAATACTCCGATTACTGTGGAAAAGACGATGGCCATGACAAACGGCGTGGAAGTGAAATGGAGCGTCCAGTTCGCCTGAGTAGCGACGATCAGGTAACTGAGAAACGCCCCCAAGGCTATCCCCATCAGGCCTCCGATGATCGTCAACGTAAGCGCTTCGCAGATAAACTGTCCGCAAATGACGCCGGGGGACGCACCCAGAGCCTTCCTGATGCCGATCTCCTTGGTGCGTTCCGCCACCGACACCAACATGATGTTCATGATGCCGATGCCGCCGACCACCAAACTGATGGCCGCAATGGCCGCCAAAAAGCCGGCGAACGTCCCCATGATCTCCTGACTCATCTGAGCCAGCGTGGCGGGGCTGAACAACCCGTATCCGTCTTTACCGACCAAATCATCCAGAAAGGCGGTCACCTTATCTGATACCTTGATGGTATCATACCCATCATCCACCATCATCACATAGGAAGAGACGCTGCTGGTCTTCCGGAAGCGTTGCTGATACGTATTGTACGGAATGAACACCGAAGCGTCATAGGAAAGGCTGAATGTCGCATCCTTCGCTTCCAACACGCCGACCACTTGGTAACTCTTCGCCTGGTTGCGGAAGACAGACACATATTGCCCCAGAGCCCCGCCGTCAGGAAACAATTCCGCTGCGACATCACTGCCCAACACGATCACCTGTCTGCGGGTGATGTTGTCCAAATCGCTGAAGAAACCGCCTTCATCAAAACTCATGTTCATCATCTCCCCGTATTGGGAAGACACCCCCACCACAGAAGCGGTATCCGTCTCCTGAAGGTGGCGCACATTGGCGGAGGAAGAGACCAACGGCATGACGACCTTCAACCCGGAAACATTGAGTTTGATTTTTTCGGCGAACGCTTCGTTGAATGTGCCGGTGGAACGCTGTCCGCTTGTCGGATAGACCTGAATCATATCCAAGCCGCCGGCGGTGATGCTTTCCGTGATGGACTTGGAAGCCGATTCGCCGACGGTGAGGATCGCCACCACAGAGGCTACCCCAATGACAATTCCCAACAATGACAAGGCCGTACGGAGTTTCGCTCCTTTCATACCGGAGAAAGCAAGTTTGATATCCTCAAGTATCATTCTTCTATCCTCCCATCACGAATCTTAATCATTCTACGACATCGTCCACCCAAATTCAGATCGTGAGTGACGAACACCACAGTCCGTCCTTCCCGGTTGATCTCCTCAAACAATTCCATGATTTGCACGCCGGTCTTGCTGTCCAGAGCCCCGGTCGGTTCATCAGCGAGCAGTATCGACGGATTGTTGATCAAGGCGCGTGCGATGGCGACTCTCTGTTTCTGTCCTCCGGACAGTTCGTTGGGACGGTGGTACATCCGGTCCTGAAGTCCTACCCGCTCCAGGGCTTCGATACCCATCCGCTTCCGTTCCCTTGCCGGATAACCGGCGTACATCAGCGGTGTCTCGACATTCTCCAAAGCGGTGAGTTTCCCCAACAGGTTGAACTGCTGGAAGACGAAACCGACTTTCCGGTTGCGAAGCCAAGCCAATTCCTTCTCACTCATCCCCTTGGTTTGTTCGCCATCGATACGCACGGTTCCGCTTGTCGGGGTATCCAATGCGCCGATCAGATTCATCAATGTCGATTTTCCGCTTCCCGAAGGTCCCATGATCGACGTGAATTCCCCCTGGGCGATGGCAAGGCTCACCCCATCCAAGGCTTTGACCACATAATCCCCGACGATGAAATACCGTTTCACATCGGTGAGTTCAATGACATTGGACATCACATCACCTCGGTCCGCCGCCATCAGGAGGCATGCCGCCACCGCCATCCTGCATCTTGGTGAGCACGCTTGCCGTGATATCCGTCTTCCTGACGATCAACGTATCTCCGACCTTCACCTCTCCTGTCAGCAATTGGCAGATGCCTTCTCCCAGATACTTCACCGTCACAATGACTTTCTGTTTTGACCCATCCTCCATCTTTTTGACAACCGTGCTCGTACCCCGGGAAGTCGTCACGGCACTCTGGGGCAGCAACGTGAGTTTGGTCTCCCCTTCAGCCTGGATGATTCCTTCGAAGGTATAACCGGGAGCCAGAGCCTCAGGCGGATCCTCGATGGTCAGACGCACGGCTTTCACGCCGATACCTTGGCTTGTGTATTTGCCCAGTGTCGGAATGTAGGAAACAACCGCCTCCAAAGGATGCTCGGGCATCGCGTCGAAGGTCAGCTGGGCTTTCATCCCCAGATGGATATACTGCATGTCGATCTCATCAATCTCCACGGTGGCTTTCAGTTTGCTGCGGTCGATGACCTTCATCGCGTCATCGCCGGCTTCGTAATAGTCTCCCACGGAGATGTCATTTGAAGCGACGATCCCGTCAAAGCCGGCATACAGCCGCGTATAATCCAGTTTGTTCTGGGCGCTCTTCAGCTGCAGCTGGAGCAATTCCAGATCTCTGGTCGAACCGTTGACCTTGGCCTTCTCGATCTGCGCCTCATAATCGGCGACGGCGTATTGTTGGGTGGTGTCATCCATCTTGGCCAGACATTGTCCCTTTTTCACCGTATCCCCTTCGTTGACGGACACTTCGGTGATGGTCCCGGTCGAACGGAAGATCAAGGTCTGGCTTTGGTAAGCCTCGACATACCCCGACAGGTCAATCGTCGTGGTGAACGTATTCTCATACACCTTCGTCTCGACTTCCTTGACGGCGGAGGTCGCCGCTTTCTCTTTCTGCCACGGCCATCGGCCCTCTTTCTTGTTGAAAAGATAGATATAGGCCAATGCCGCGACCACCATCACGATGATGAGTAGCGTGATGACCCGCTTGATTTTCTTCTTGCCCGCTTTTCGTTTCAGTTCGTTGCGGAGTTTCTGCTCCACGACATCATTGTCACTATCAGCCATGACGTCCTCCTATAATCGCAACAATTTGATGTCATTCTGGATGACAAGACCGTTCAAGAGGTCGATGGCCTCTTCATATGCATCCATCGCCACGGCAAACGAAGCGTCATCCACGTCAGACTGGGACACCAAGCCACTGGCGAACAAGGCTTTCTGCTGTTCCAGATACGCTTTATTGTAGGCGGAAGTGTTCAACGTGGACAAATGGGAAAGGTTCCAGTCGGAGGTGTCCTTCATGACTGATGCGGCGTCAGAAAGATACTCGTTCACCGCATTGGAGTATTCCAGACGCGCCAAGAGCACGGTATTCTCCAGTTTGCGTACGGTCAATTGGTCAGCCTCACTGGTCGCGTCACTGGTCCAGGAACCGGAAACAGTGAAGGTGGGATACACCTGCGCGTCCTGGAAATCATAGGTTGCGGACACACCACCCGCCACCGACCAGTTGTTTGCCTTCCATGTGGCGTCTCCTCCCATAACAATCTGGTTGCTTTGAGTCCCCGTGCTTTCCACACGGGTGTTCGGACTGGAAAGGTTGCCTGCCAGTTTGAGTGTCCTGTTGGTCAGGGAAGCCTTCTCGATCTTGAGATTTTCCTCGGCCAACTCCAGCGCATACTGTTTCAGCTTCACCGTGGTGGCGGAGACAGGCTCCGGGGAGAAACTGAGTTCGGGGAACGGGATGTCCTCCACCATTGACCAATCCTGACCGACATACAGCTTATACTTGGCCTTGACGATTTCCAAAGCCGCCTGATACCCGGCGAGGGTTTTCTCCAAGGCGGCGAGTTTGTTTTCCTCAGCCTTCCAAGCGAGACTCTGCGCATCCTTCGTGCGTATGCGGAGGGCCAAAGCCATCGATTCCTTCTGGTCTTCCACATTCTTCTGGCTTTTCCTCACCAGTTCCTCGTCACTGAGCAGGGTGATGAGGGTGGAATACAACGTGTTTTCGAACTGGATCACGTTTTTCTGATACGTCAGGGCATAATTCATCAGATTCTGCTCGGAGGTCAGGATCTTTTTCCGCTCATCACCGTTGTAGCCGAACACATAGGTATGGGATACATCCACATAGGGATTGGTCGTAGTCCCCTGATTTCCGGCGTCATAGCTCGTCGCCCCGCTGCCCATGGCAAGCACCGTTTCTTCGTTCCGTCCATCCGGAATGGTCAGGCTGACGTTGGAATCCGTCGTCCCATACACATAGCCGCCGGAAGCATGGGAATACCTGGCGGAAAGGGTACCGCTCATGACGGTCACCACAAGCCGGTCATCGACGTCCGCGATTTTCTGCGTCAAGGTGCTGTTCTCCAGCGCAAGCCGGTAATTCTCCAAGGTGGTGCCGTTTTGCTTCGCCGCCTCCAGGATGTCCGCCAGTGAAGCGGCGAACGACACGCTCCCCAGGACAACGAGCACCAACAGGACGGATAGTTTCTTCATACCAGATGTCCTCCTCCATCGACATGGATGGTCTCTCCGGTCACGAAAGACGCGTCAAGCAGGTACAATACGGCTGCAGTGACATCTTGGACGGTACCGGTCTTCCCCAGTGGCAGAAGGTCATGTTGTTTGGCGAACAGCTCTTCCTCCCCCGCCTGCGGCAACACGAAACCGGGAGCCACGGCGTTGACCCGGATCGACGGAGCCAGCGCTTTCGCAAGGATTCTGGTCTCGGAAGCCAAAGAAGCCTTGCCCAACAGATACGGCACTTTGCGGCCGAAGCCGGAATCGGCATGACTGTCGGTGATGTTGACCACGGCTCCCTGCCGATGTTGGTCCGTCACCCAACGATAGAAAGCTTGGGCCAGCAGCAACGGGCTGGATGCATGGATGTCCAGCATCATCCGCACATCCTCGATCCCACAGTCCTCCACCGTCTTCGGAGAAAAAGACGAAGCATTGTTGACAATGCCATCTATCCTGCCGAACCAGGCCAAGGCTTCGGAGAAAAGGGTTCCCATGGTTTGGGGTTGGGAAAAATCGGCTTGCACGATCCCTGCCGATGCGGGATGGCGGGAAAGGAACGACTCCGCTTCCTGCCTGTCCGTATGCCACGTGGCGATCACGCGATCCCCGTTTTCCAGCAAAGCCTCGCTGATCGCCAAACCAAGACGATGCGCGCCTCCGGTGACCAGATACACATGGTGGTTTTTCATTTCTCGAACTATACCACATACCACAATGAAGCAGAAGTGGAGTTTTTTGAAGATTCGATTGCCTGTCCAAGGCTTTGAGAGGTATATTCGAAGGCAAGGAACATATATGGAAAACGAACAACCAAAACTCTCTGAATTCGAGAAAGACCAAAAACATAAACCCCCAAAAGAAGAACCGGGCATCCATCTTGGCGGTCCAGACCACAACAAACAGAAGAAATTCACTTTTTCTTTCTGGTATTTCTTCATCTTTCTGATGCTTCTGTATCTGATCAACAGCATGGTGCTGCAGAACGCATCCCAGAAAGCGATCACCAAAGTCGACTACAACCAATTCAAAACCTTGGTGGAAAACGGAAGCATCAAACGGGTGGAGATAGCCGAAGACCAGTATATAGGCTATTCGATCACCAAGGAACAAGCGCAGCAATCCATTTCCACAAAGGATCCCGACATGCTGCAGAACGCACATGGCTACAGCACGTATATCGTCAAGAATGATACGGCGTTCATCCCGCTTCTGGACAGCAAAGGCGTCGAGTATTATGCGACGGCCCCACAGAAGCCCAGCCTCTTGTCCACCATCCTTTCGTACATTCTTCCGTTCCTCTTCTTTTTGGTCATCTGGAGAATCCTTTTCTCCAAAATCGGAGGGTCGGAGCAAGGTGTCCTGTCCTTCAACCAGAACAAGGCGAAAATCGTCGCGGAAGGTGATACCGGCATACGCTTCGCCGATGTCGCTGGTGTGGATGAAAGCAAACAGGAACTCGTCGAAGTGGTCGATTTCCTGAAAAACCCGGAGCGATATACCGAAATGGGCGCGAAGATTCCCAAAGGCGTCCTGCTGGTCGGTCCTCCGGGAACAGGAAAAACCCTGCTCGCCAAGGCCGTCGCGGGTGAAGCCGGCGTTCCGTTCTTCAAAATGAGCGGCGCGGATTTCGTCGAGATGTTTGTCGGTGTCGGTGCGGCACGGGTGAGGGACCTGTTCAAACAGGCGCGGGAAAACAGCCCATGCATCATCTTCATCGATGAAATCGATGCGATCGGACGGCAACGCAGCGCCGCGGCCATCGGAGGCAACGATGAAAGGGAACAGACGTTGAACCAATTGCTGGTGGAAATGGACGGGTTTGATTCCCGTACCGGCGTCATCATCCTGGCAGCCACCAACAGGCCGGAAATCCTCGACCCCGCCCTGCTCAGGCCGGGCCGTTTCGACCGTCAGGTACTGGTGGACAAACCGGATTTGGAAGGACGTTTCCAGATTCTCAAAATCCATACCAAGGGCATGAAACTCGGACCGGATGTGGACCTTCATAAAATCGCCCAAGGGGCTGCGGGTCTTGCAGGAGCCGATCTCGCCAACATCGCCAATGAAGCCGCTTTGATGGCGGTCCGGCAGAAACGGGACACCATCGCCCAAGTGGACTTCGAGGAAGCGATAGAGAAGTCTGTGGCCGGCCTTGAACGGAAGAGCCGTGTGATGAATCCCGAGGAACGCAAACGGGTTGCCTATCATGAGACCGGCCATGCGCTGACCGCCTTCATGACCAAAGGCGCCGAACCCGTCAGCAAGATTTCCATCGTGCCGCGTGGCATGGGAGCTTTAGGCTATACGCTCCAATATCCGACGGAGGACCGCTTCCTGCTCAGCCAGAACGAGCTTCTCGGCAACATCGACACGATGCTGGGAGGAAGGGCCGCAGAGGAAGTCATCTTCCATGAAATTTCCACTGGAGCGAGCAATGACATCTCACGGGCTTCAGATCTTGCCCGCAGGATGATCACCGAATTCGGCATGAGCGAGAAATTCAGGAACATCACGCTTCCCACGACGGAGAGCGGCATCCAAGGCGTCGGAGGCAGCAGGGAGTATTCCGAAGACACCCAAAACTACATCGACAACGAAACGGCGAAGATGATCAACGAACGGTACGCCATCGTAAAAGAACACCTGGAGAAGAACAAACAGGCGTTGGCGGACATCGCCGAACTGCTTCTGAAGCAGGAAGTCCTGGAAGGCAAAGACTTCGAGGAAATGGCAAAGAAAGAAGTGGTCCTGGATTGAATCCCTATGCCCTTCCACCCTATCGTGGAGGGGCATTCTCTTGCCAAAGAGGGCATGCTCCAACTACAGTAGTGGCATGATCAAACAACGAATCTCAGATCCCGCACTGCTGGATCATCTTTCCCATGTATGCCACGACGACCGGCATTTCTATATCCTGAATGACGGACAAGTACGTCTCACCGCCTTGAGCGCCACCTTGATGCTCAATGAGATGCAATCGAATTTCCATACCGGCACATTGGAAACCTATGTGCTTGGGAAAGCCTACATCGCCGGCGCTTTGCTCGCCTCCACCATCAAAGGCAATGACCGCCTGCAGTTGACGGTGGAATGCGGCGGCCCGCTGGGAGGCTATTACATCGAAGCCTGGGCTTGCGGAGCGGTACGAGGTTATCTGAAACAGAATCCCATCCCCCTTTCCAAACCGCTGGAAAGCAGCGATCTTTCCCCGCTGTATGGACCGGGTTTTCTGACCATCACGAAAATCCTTGAAGGTGAAAAACAACCATACACCGGACAAATCATGCTGGAATATGGGAATCTGGCGAAAGACTTGGCTTCATATTACCAACAAAGCGAGCAGACTCCCTCAGTGTTCGACCTTTCCGTCCAATTCGACAAGGCGGGACACGTCAGCGGTGCAGGCGGCCTGTTCTTCCAGGTGCTCCCCGGGTATAAGGAAGAGACCATCACGCAACTGGAACAGGCTGTGGCGAATCTCAAGCCACTCGGCGCCTATCTGGAGACGGGGAAAACCGGTGAAGACTACGTGAACGAGTGCTTTTCCCAGCTGAAACCACAGCGGGTAGGCGGAGGAATCGTCGGTTTCTCCTGCCCCTGTGACCGGAACAGCTTTATCGGATATCTGAAAACCCTGCCCCAAAACCAGAAGGATGATATTCTCAAGAGCGGTCCATTTCCGCTACAATTGGTCTGCTCCAACTGTGGAAGCGTTTACGAATTCACCAAAGAAGCATTGGAGAGTCTGCTGAATGACCCAGCGGACAAGGAGAAAAAGTAATGGTATTTTTCGTCACATCCGCCCAGAACGTCAACGACATCATCGTCGATGAGATCACCAAAGTCGGCGGGACCGACATCAACTCCATTTCAGGAGGCGTCGAATTCACCGGGGATTTGAAGACGGCATATGCATTCTGCCTGACCAGCCATGTCGCGACCAGAGTCCTTCTTGGCCTCTACGAGGAAGAAGGCATCGAAAGCTCCGATGACCTGTATGCGGCATCATCAAAAGTCCCTTGGGAGGAATGGGTCAACCCACAGCTCACGTTCTCCATTACGGAAACCGTAAAACATGCGGACTGGCTCCGCAACTCCCACTTTGCCGCCATCCGCCTGAAGGATGCCGTCGTCGACAGGATCCGTGACCATTTCAACCAGGAACGTCCTGTGGTCGATACCGACAATCCGGATGTGGTCTTCCATGTCCATCTCGACGGCGACAGAGTCCAGTGGTACGTGGATTTCTCCGGCCGATCATTGTATCGGCGCGGATATCGCCTCGCAGAGACCGAGGCGGTCCTTTCCGAGTACCTCGCATCAGCGGTCCTCTACCGCAGCGACTGGTATAAGGCGATGCGTGGTGATGGTTTCGTACCGGTTCTGTTCGACCCGTTCTGCGGCAGCGGCACGCTTCCCATCGAAGCGGCTTTATACGCCACAGACACCGCCCCCGGCATCGTCAATCCCAAACGGACATTCGCTTTTGAGAAACTTCCCATCCATGATGCCAAACTGTGGGAAGCATGCAAAGCTGAGGCAATCGCCCGTTCAGCGGAAGGGAAGAAAAAGGATATACGCTTCTTTGCGTGGGATGTGGACAAGGAAGCCATACGGATCGCCAAGGCAAACGCCAAGGCCGCCGGCGTTGACCAGTTCATCACCTTCGGCGTACAGGATTTCACCGAGACCACCGAAGATGATGTGCCGGCACAGACCGGATATGTGGTCACCGACCCTCCGTATGGGGTGCGTCTGGATGACAACGATGTCCCGTACGGCATCATGTACCAGAAAATGGGTGATATTTTCTCATCACAGTACCTTGGTTGGCATCTTTCCATCCTCAGCGGAGACCAGCGTCTGCTCTCCAACATCGACATGAAACCGAATAGGACCAACAGTTTCAACAATGGGGGAATCCCATGCCAACTCGCCCACTATTACGTGTTCAGCGCCGAAGAAAAGGCCGAGATGACGGCAAAGGCGCAGCAACGCAAAGCGGAACGGCTTTCGCAACCGTTGTCTGAAGGCGCGCAAATGGCGTACAACCGGTTGAGGAAAAATCTGGAGACCATCAATCCCTTGATGGAACAACAGGGAGTCACCTGTTACCGTATTTATGACGCCGACATGCCGGAATACAGCGCGGCCATCGACCTGTATGAACACACGTGGATATGCCTGCAGGAATATGAGGCGCCCGATTCCATACCGGAAGAGGATGCGTCCCGCCGGCTTGAGGAGCTCATTGACGCGACGGAAAGGGCCACCGGCATCGATCGTGAAAAGATTTATGTGAAAACCCGGGCCATCCAAAGCGGAAGAAAGCAATACATCAAATTCGCCGATACGAGCAAATATTACATCGTCAATGAAAACGGCGCGAAATATCTGGTGAACTTCACGGATTATCTGGATACCGGCCTGTTCCTTGACCACCGCCCCATCAGGGCGAGGATTGCGGAGATGAGCAAAGGCAAGCGTTTCTGCAACCTGTTCTGTTATACCGGCAGCGCGACGGTGCAGGCGGCGAAGGGCGGAGCCGTCTCGACGGTCAGCGTGGACAGTTCTTCAACCTATCTGGATTGGGCGCAACAAAACATGAGGCTCAACCGTTTCACCACGATGAACCATTTCTTCTACCGTTCGGACTGCATCCAGTTCCTCCACGATACGTGGGACCGCTACGACATCATCTTCTGTGATCCCCCGACCTATTCCAACAGCAAAAGCAGGGGAAGTTTTGACATCCAGCGGGATCATGTCGATTTGATCAAAGCCTGCATGATGCATCTTGACCCCAATGGCGTTTTGATCTTTTCCACCAATTTCCGTCGTTTCAAACCGGCTCCGTTCCTCTATGACGATTGGGACATTCAGGACATCACCAGCGAGACCATCGGAGATGATTTCGCCCGTGATCCGAAAATCCACTATTGTTTTTTGATTCGCAAGAAGCTGGAAGCGAAACTGGTGAAAACCCCTGTCCTGAGAGTAAAGGCGGTACTGAAGAGCAATGCCGACAAAACATGACATGATCACCATCGCCTGTCCGAACTGTCATCGCGAACAGGTGGTGAAAGCCTACACGATGATCGATCTTTCCGCAGAGCCCGGCATGGAACTCGGAATCCTCACCGACAGTGTCTTCAGCCATACCTGCAGCCACTGCGGTGTTTCCTTTTCGGTGACCAACGAACTGCTGGTGGTCAACCATGAGGGTGCCTTCGCCGTCCTGCTCGCCCCTGATTACCGAAGCGGAGAGCCGGCAGCGCCATCGGAGTTGGCAGGCTATGCCAAGCGGATCGTCAAGACGACCGACCAACTGAAAGAGAAGGTGGTCATCTTCCAAGCGTTGCTGGATGACAGAGCGGTGGAATTATGCAAGTTGTATCTGTCGCTGCAGGATGCGAAAGACAGCAGGTACCTGCTTCTGACCGAATGCAGGGACGGAAACCTGATGTTCTCCTGCTTCAACGAAGAAAATGTGGTGGAAGACACCATTCAGATTCCGGTGTCTTTATACACACAATTGCTGCCCAAGGCGAAGACGTTCTCCCTTGACGACAATGTGTTCACCCCGCTTGACGCATTCTGGGTGCTGGACAGGATCGGTGCCTGATCATTCGATCGGCGAGATGATTTCCGTCAGAACGGAAATGAGCAGTTGGTAATCACCGTCGATGGCTGCGATGTCAGCCTCAAGCAGACGATCGGGATTGGCGTGTTCCCAATCAGTCTCATACCCCGCATATTGTGCCATCAGATAGAAAAACAACCGTTCAACCCGGCCATTCCCATCATTGAAGGGATGGATCGCTTCCATCTCTCCCATGAAATAAGCCAATTCGTTGACGAATTCCTCTTCATCCAACCCTTTCAGATAATGGGAGTTCTGCAGTTTCCTGAACAGTTTCTCCCCTTCGTGACGGATGTATCTCGGATCGCAGAAGAGCGTGCGCCGTTTGATGTCCATGCTCCTGAGCAGACCGGCTGAAGGATACACATCCCCAAACAGTTGCCCGTGCAAGTCCATCAACGTTTCGAATTCAAAAGGAGGTTCATGGTCTTCGGAAAGGATTTCCGCTGTACGATAGCAGGAAAACAACGACTCCATCTCTTTCAGTCTCTGGCGGTCCGTAAGGGAAAAATAATTGATCAGGCAATTGGTATCGGGGTAATAGCCTTCGTCCCCCTCCGGCGTGTAGTCTGTCTGCAAGCCGTTCCGCTCAATGTAATCCTGAATGATGGTATCCGCACTGATTTTGCCACCAAGAATGTCCTTGATGACATCAATCTCATCATCGTTGAGTTCAAAACCCTCCGCTTGATGGCTGAATCGAATGAAACCTAGGGAATGCTCTGCTCTCATAACCTCATCCTGACAACATAGTCATCCACAATAGTAGAAGATATGCATCATCATGGCAAGGAGCGAACCAAAAAAAAGAGCATGTCCGTAGGCGGAAAAGACGATGTGCCATCCGGTTCTTGGAAGCGGTGATTGCGTAGCTTCCTGCTGCGATGGATGCTGGGCGATCAAACAAATGATCATCAAAGACGGCCACAGAGCTTCAGACGACAAGAGCGTTCATACGCTGCTCTGTGGCGGCTGGGTCTCCAATCTTTCGCACTCCTGAACAAAGACTGTCAATAAAAAAGGAGCCATGACGGCTCCTTTATCGCTCCAAAAGGGAAGAGTGTCAGAAACGGACACCTACCATCAGGTTGGCACGGATGGTCTGTGCGTTCTTCACGGCGGATGGGCCTAAATAGTAACGGTAGCAACCTTCCAATCCCGCATACAGACGGGAATTGAACATATACTCTGCGGCAATGCGGGCACTGATGCCATACAGCAGATTATCCGTCGAGAAGGCATCCGAGGAAATGGGATACATGGCGAAGGCGCCTGCACCGAATTGCAAAGCGAATTGCTTGGTTGTCAGGTCATAATCCACAAAGGCTGAGGCACCAAGCTGATGTTTCAAACCATCAGACCAGAAAGACGACTTGAATACATTCTTGTAGGAATCTACCGCATACGGTTCATACAACACATCCATGGTAAGGCCTACGCCACTCATTTTGCCGAAATGCGCGATGTTGTTGAAGCCCAGGGAAAGGCCGCTGGCGATATTCCAGGAATGGGTGGTCACTTTGGTGGTACTCAACGTATAGTCTATGCCGCCGAACAGCCCAAGCGTGAAATTGAACACGTTGTCCGTCGGTTCGGTATTCTTCGCCACTGCTGTCTTCGCCGGTTGTGCGGCCGGTTTGGCTGCCGGTTGTGCGGTTTTGGCTGGTTCTGCAGGAGCGGTTTCTTTTGCAGGTTCCGCAGCCTTGGTCACAGGCGCCGCAGTCTTCGCTGGCTCTTGGGCTGCAGGGGCGGTTTCCGCGGCTTTAGGCGCTTGGGCTGCAGGCGCGGGGGCTTCCGCTACAGGCGTAACCGGTGCCGCAGAAACGGCAGGTTCTGCCGCGACTTCCAACGGCTCGGCGGTTGCGACCGCACTGCCGCTGAAGTTCACTCCATCATAGGATTGCTGTAAGTAGAGGCTGTAACTCTTGGTTCCATCCAAACCCTCGACGGTATATGATGTCTGATTGGCATTGACGACAATCCATTTCGAGGGGTCTTCCCCACCAATCTGGTATCTGAAAGTAGTGACTTGCGGATCATCAAGCGTCCATTCCCATGTGACTACGACCGGGATTGCAGCCAAGGTTACAGGAATAAGGATAAGAGTCATCAGCAAACTCACAATACGTCTATTCATAAAAAAATTCTCCTTCGGACAATTGTCTTTATTTAATATTACAACTCGCCATGAAGAATAACAAGTAATCCGCATCAATGGTCACAAAAAACAATATTCAAGCGTGTTTTTTCCGAGTATGCTTTGGGGTATGCGGAAAATTCATGCGTTGACGGTTTTTTGTGCGAGTTCCTACGGTTCCGATACCTCTTACCGCCAGGCGGTGACAGCATTTGGTTCCATGATGGTCAGGCGTGGCTTCGATCTTATTTATGGAGGAGGGAATCGGGGGCTTATGGGACTTTTGGCAGATACGGTCCGGCAAGGTGGCAGGACGGTCACAGGCGTACTGCCGCAGGCTATGGACAAGCCTTCTGTCAGGACAAAGGAAGTCGAAAGCCGTTTGATCATCACCGACGGTATGCACAAGCGGAAAGAGATGATGTATGAACTGGGTGATGCCTTCATCGCCCTGCCCGGAGGCATCGGAACGGTGGAGGAGATCATGGAAATTTATACTTGGCTCCAGTTGGGCTACCACCACAAACCGGTAGGGCTGCTCAACACCAATGGATATTACGGACAGTTGATCGGTTTTCTTTCCCACAGCGAGCACGAAGGGTTTCTTCACCCGGATTGCCTCGCCGCATTGTGTATTGATGGGGATCCCGACCGTCTCATCACCAAAATGGAGGAATCCGGTACAGAACTGCCGGACAAGTTGCAATCATGACAAAGACCCAATACAGAATCAATGAGTATTGTTCCATCGTCTTCGGATCGATGCTTACCGCCCTCAGCATCTCCATCTTCACCGCTCCGGCAAAAATCGTAGGCGGAGGAGCCAGCGGCATCGCCATCATCCTGCATCACCTGCAGGGTTGGGACATAGGCCTCGTCACTTTGGCCATCAATATCCCTCTGTTCTTCATCGGAGTGAAAGTCTTCGGGAACCAATACGGGGTGCGTTCTTTCATCGGAACTGTTTTGCTTTCCGGTTTTATTTCGCTGTTCGACCGGATTTTCCATAACCAATGCATCCTTGATTTGTCCAAAGACACCAACTTCCTGCTCTGCGCATGCTTCGGTGCCGCTTTGTCGGGGATCGGACTTGGGCTGGTGATTCGCGGCGGCTCAAATACCGGAGGCACGGATATCATCGCCCAAATCATCGCACGTTTCACCGTACTCACCCAAGGTCTGTCGATGTTTCTTGTGGATGGCGTCATCATTCTGATCAGCGCGGTTTTCTTCGGTCTGGAAGCGGCCTTGTATGGCGTGCTCAACGCCTACATCTGCACAGTCATCATGGATAAGATCGTGGTCACTTTGTGGACCAACAAAGAAAAGACCGTCTACATCATCAGCTCGAAACCGGAAGGCATCGAACGGGCGATTCTTGAGGAATTAGGCCATGGCGGTACGATCTTCAGCGCGCATGGGATGTACTCAAAAGTCGAAAGGCCGGTGATCATGAGCGTCATCACCAACCATGAGCTGGGACGCCTGACGAAAATCGTCCATCAGGAAGATCCCAAAGCCTTCATGATCATCCAAGACGCCTTCGAAGTCCTCGGTGAGGGATTCACCCCCATCGAGGAAGCGACTTGGAATGATGAACATGACGTAACCCAGAAGCCTACAGCTCCCACAACTTCTCGGGGTAGTAATGTTCCTCAATCTTTTTCTTCAACTCGGCTTTGACGATGTCCCGGTCGGCACTGTAGGTCATACCGAACCACTTCTCATCGGTCGTATACATCTTGATGCGCCCTTTCCCGCTGGTGACGATCTCACTCGCACCGCTGGGGAGCAGGCATTCCGTTTTCGGTGAGGACACGTTCTGCGTCAGGAAGCGATCCCAATAGCCATGGAAATACTCATATGCCTTCCCCGTGAAGCCAAAGAAGTTCATCGACACCCATTCCTTGCCGGTGAGGGCGATGTCTTTGCCTTCAAAATGAGAGACGGGTTTTCCATTGACGAATTCGATCTGGGTGTTCTCAACCATGTTCTTCAGATACCCTTTTTCGTCGACAGAGCAAATACCGCGGCTCACCGAGCCTTGCAGGGACATGGTGTTCTCCAAGACATAACCGACCATGCAGTGCTCCGTGCTGTCATTCTTCTCCGTTGAAAGATGTTTGACGATGGTCTTGAAGGCTTTCCTGCCATAGTAGTCGTCACTGTTCAAGACAAGGAACGGCGTATGGACTTCCGGTTCTGAGCACAACACTGCCTGGATCGTTCCCCAGGGTTTTTGACGTTTCTGCAAGGCGAATTGTTGCGGTGTGAGCAGACTGTCCACGCTCTGGAATACATATGAGGCATCTATGTTCCGTGCGATCCGGTCAAACAACCGTTCACGGAAATCATGTTCGATATCCTTACGGATGACAAACACAACTTTGCCGAATCCGCTGAGTTTGGCATCATAAATGCCGAAATCCAGCAATGTCTCCCCGTGCAATCCCACGGAGTCTATCTGTTTCACCCCACCGTAACGGCTTCCCATGCCAGCCGCAAGCACCACTACTGTCGGTTTCATCTGCATCCCTCCGCCAACAGCATACCTTCTTCCCCACGTAATTGGCAACAAGAATGGAATGGGATACACTACCAATCATGGATAATCTGACATGGTATTCCGGGGTGATGCAGTTCTGCAGGGCAAGCGACAGTTGCGGCCGCTGCCCCTACCACCTCCTGGCCAACACGGAGATACGCAACGAGCAGCAACGGCCTTGCTTCGCGTCAAAGGAAAACCTTGAAAACCTCACCCGATGGCTTGCCCAAAGGCCGTTCGAGGATGACGACATCCAGGAACTCGCAGACCGCATCGCCGATGAGGATGACGACGAGTACCTGTTGAAGGATTTCCCGAAGGACTGACTTCATCCCCAAAAGCAAGTCGACATGTCGGGTACCTGTTAAACAAACAGTACAATCTCGCCCTTACAGATCAAGCACGTTCTTTTCGAGGAGAAAACCGTAGAACATGCCTTCCTTGTCTGAGACAAGGAAGGCGATGTAGTGACAGAGCTTCTCAGAATCGCGGAGCTCCTTGAACTTGATGTCATCCAAGGCAATGGCGATGATGTGGTCGGCAGAAACCCCTTGGGAAAGAAGGTACTGGCGATATATGGTGAGCAACAGAAAGCTCTTGCCGGCACGCAATATCCCAGTGATGACCTTGCCCATGCCGTTCTCCCCGCGTTTGGCGATTCTCTCGAGATACTTGTCCCTTTTGATGTACATGCGCCGTTCCATATGTAAAACTTACTTAACATGTCAAGCTACTTTCAAACGACGATATTCCACCAAACGGCATTCCGAAAGAGCCTGCGCCCCATCAGGTTGAGGACATCCTGTCCTGTGCATGAAGAGCGTCAGTGGCCGATGCAACTTGGGGCAGTATTCCATACTATAAAGGTCGCCTTTGGCATCAATCTGGACGAGGAAGCATCAATATCAACGTGGCTTTTTGGCTTTCAAACCTCAAAAATGCTAAAAGGATCATAAAGGCCATTTTCGCAGTCGCGCTCCGCTACATGACCTCACACAAAAATAGCTTCCTTACGTCGAGATGTACAACTTCATACATATTCTTTCACTCCCGGAGATGTATTGCGCCGAGGTGTTTGAAATCACCGCCGGCCGTCTGGATGAGGGTGGATACCTGACGATTGACTGCCAGTGTTAGTTGCAGAGTGGCGGTTTAAAAGGCACCAAAAAGGGACACTAATCACACCATTTCGCTCTACACTGAAATCGCAGTCACCTTCTGGCGCAACATGCACGACAAAGACAAGGAACGCTTCTTCACTCGCTGCCGAGAAGAACAACAAGTACGCCAAGTCAATCTACGCTTTCGAACTACCCCTCAACTCAGACAACAAGGATTTCTGGAAGTCGTTCTCATGCTACATCTTTAACCATAACCTCAACTCGACCTTGATGGAGGAAGAAGTACGTACCATGTACCATTGCAGAATACCTCTCGATGAATGTGCACCGGTCGGCAGACTTGCCCGACTCCTAGCCGGACTACAGCCAAGATCATCGTCAGAATCAAGGACAGAAGAGCCGTTTCGGTAAAGATGCCTTAGACAAGATTGAAAGGAGTCTTGGGAGCGTTGTTCCGCAGGATTTTCAACAATCCGTCACCTTTTGAATGCTCCGACGTCCCTAGGCTGAAAGGCTCCTGCCTCGCCAAGGGCATCAGAACCAAGCTCTTCTTCGCCCATCCCTGTGTGGTTACAAATCATCAGGCACCTCCTCCCGAATGGAATCGACTTCACCCTCGTCGCCAAGAAGACGGTCAAGGATGTCCAGAACTGGATGAACACCTATCACAGGAGAATCCTTGGCGACATGCCCCCGTGCAGTGCTTCAAGAAGGGATTCAACATCAATCAAAATTCTGAAGGTGGCATGATACCAGTCCCAATCTCTTAATTTCGAGGACATTTCTCTTTACAACTCACATCATGAAAGATTTTTGATTTTTAATTCTTCCGATACTGTTGTTTCAATGGTATAATGGTAATAATGTTGGAATACATTTCTGTCAACTACGAGATTTCATTTGATGAACCAATCCATTGGAACATATGTCCATCTATTGTTTTCCGTAGTGTCTTGGGAATGCAACTTCATGCCCTCTGTTGTGTCCTGAAGGACCAGCCTTCATGCAATTCATGCCCTGTATCGAACACCTGTGTCTATGCATGGTTCTTTGAGACCCACATCAGCAAGGATTCTCCTTCCCTGGAAGGACGTGACCGGGCTCCCCATCCATTCGTCATGGAATACACCGATATTGATGGTGCGCACGGAAGTCTTTTGATCACTTATATGGGGCGAGGAAGCAATTTCATCCCGTACGTGGAAGAAGCGTTGCGTCGAGCGGGTGAACGTGGAGTGACAAGGGATCGGGTACCCTATGTGATTGATGCGATATCTTGCAAAGGGGTGCCGTTCGTATATGATTTCCAGTCCATCAAGGGCATGAGCAGGATTTGGCCTATCGAGAATGTCCCTGACTGCACGACCCCACTCTGCATCAAGTTCATCACGCCTCTCAGGATCAAAAAAGACAGCAAATACCAAGATTCCATCGACCTTGGCATGCTATTGCATGCAATACAGAGAAGAATCCTGACGTTGGAATCGCTCTATGGCAACAACCCAGCCGAATGTGTTCTGGAAGATATTCCAAAGAACAATGTGGTTGGTCAGGAATGGGTTGAACTCCCCTATTATTCGTCACGACAGCATTCATTGATGCAGCTCGGAGGAGTAAAGGGCGGAATAGAAGTCCAAGGATCGGTACCGGGAAAATTGATGGGGCTTCTCATGGCGGGGGAAGTCTTCCATGTTGGGAAAAACGTTTCATTTGGACTTGGACAAATACGCATAGGCAAAGGCGGATATGTAAATGACATTGAACAGAAAACAACAGTATGAGCTTGCTTTGGCTGCCATTTTTCATGATGTGGGGAAATTCAAACAACGTGCTTTTTCGGGAAAAGAACAGGTCTTTTCCCCAGTCGTGAAGTCGATGGAAGCATATCTGCTTCCCATAGGGGATAACTGCAGGTATTCATACAGGCATGCGTTGTGGACCTATAGTTTTTTTATCGACGATTTGATGCCGATTCTGAAAAACGTGTCGCTTGACCAGCCTCTGGACATTGAACTGATAGCCCGAGAAAGCGCATCCCATCACAACCCGGGGAAAGCTTGTTCCTATTCAGCCATCATCTCAAAGGCCGATTGCCTTTCTGCCGGTGGAGATCGCCTTATGAGCGAAGACCTTTCAGGAGAAGGCAGCAGGACAAAGTATCTGAGGACTCCTCTCCGTTCGTTGTTCCCAAATATGCATCCTTCGAATCAGGATGAGATAGGCCAGAGTGAATGGGGATACCAAGTGGAAAGTGCAAAGGCAAGCGACGCCAAGGGGATGTTCCCGACTCGCATCGAAGAGTGTTCCTGCGCATATGGAGAGCTTTACCAAGCCTTCCTGAGCGAACTCTCATCCTTGAAGGGAAAGATATCCTGCGCCAATTTCCTTAGGAAATGCAAAGACCTCTTGTACGAATACTGTTGGTGCATCCCATCGGCGACGAATGATTACCTCAATGATATTTCCCTGTATGACCACAGTGTGACTACAATGTCCATTGCATTGGCATTGGGCAACTCTGACAACGCAAAAAAGCCATTCCGCCTACTAGCCTGTGATGTTTCCGGCATCCAAAGCTTCATCTTCCAAAGCAAAAACCAATCTTTCAAAGGGGCAGCGACAACGATTCGGGGAAGATCGATGCTAATCAGCGCCCTCAGCACTGCCTATCAGGTCGGTCTGGCAGAGAAACTGGACTTGATTCCTTTCATGGACATCTTGGATGCTGGCGGGAAATTCAGCATTCTTTTGCCCAATTATGAGGGTATTGAAAAGAGCCTCGAGGAATATCAGGAAGAACAGGAACTGTTTCTCTTGCGAAAGTATCTCGGCACTCTATGCATCGTTGCCGATTTCTCCATGGAACTCGATGCGTCCTGTCTGGACAAGAAGTCTTTTGGAACCACAATGAAGGACTCCGCCAAGAGGATCGGCCAACAAAAAGACCAAAAATTCTGGAGAGCAATCAAAAAAAACGGATTTGTGCTCCGGGATGTCGACATGAGCGGGAACCGTTGCGTCGCCTGTGGCGTCCGGGTTGCTGATGCCGAAGGATATTGTACGGAATGCAACGATGAGCGGATGGTAGGCGAATCGCTCCCGCATGCAACAACCGTTGCCTTTTCGTCTGAGGCAAAGGGATTTGAGTTGCTTGATCATGTGTGGTTCACCACAAAAGGCTTCTCGCCATCAGACACAGTATTTTCCCTCGGGGACGATGCATCACTTTTTCCGCTATGGCGCCTGAACAATTACACACCAGGGAAGAGTTTTGAGGAAATCGCTTTGACATCCATCCATGATGACGGCGAAATACAAAGGGGGAAACCGTTTCTTGGATACATCAAGATTGATGTCGACCATCTTGGAGAGCTTTTCATCAGTGGATTTCCCAAGAATGCTTTCACCATTTCCCGATACATGACGCTCTCCAGGATGCTGAACCATTTTTTCAACATCCACGTCCATAATGTGCTGGCATCGGAGTTTCCCGATACGTATACGGTGATATCTGGCGGGGATGATGTGTTTCTCATAACCCCTTGGGACAAAGCGGTGGCACTGGTTGGACGTTTGAGAAAGGATTTCACTTTCTACTGTTGCGGGAATCCTGACCTCCATTTCTCCGCAGGGATTGTGGTAGAAGGAAGGAGAACACCTTTCTTCTACGCCAACGAAGATGTGAATGATGCATTGGACACAAAGGCCAAAGAAGATTTCGGAAGAAACCATGTCTGCTATTTCGGCGAGAAATTCTCTTATGAGGATTTGTCCGGTCTTCAGAATGATGTCGTAACCCTTTCGAGGTTCCTGAGAGATCCACAATACCCTGTTTCCATGGGATTCCTTTATCGGATGTATCAGTACATCCAAGACAAATTGTCAGAAAGCGATGCCAGAAAATACTCGAGCATCTCAAAGATGCGGTATGACATTGCGAGGAATTTCAGCGGGAATGATGTGGATCCTGCGAAAAAAATTGAGGCGATCAAGTTTTTCAATGACCGGTTTGAGTTTGCGGATGAGGAAGGACTAAGAAGATTCCAAGTCGCAATCATGAATGCAATGTATGAGCAAAGGGTTTTCCATAAGGATATAAATGGAGGAGAAAAATGATAGAATTGACAGAGCAATTACTCAAAGACGAACCACTTAAGCTCGCAAAGAGCATCGTCGCAAATCCACCTAAAAATGCAAGCAAAGGGGACGCAACAAACAGTCAGGTCAGAAAGTACTATGATGACTTTTTGCTTCTCCAGAAGAAGGCGAATGTCAAGGACATGGATGAAGAACGGTTCAAGAAAGAAATCCTTCCCCTCATCAAGTTCTCAGAAGCGAAGATGGCATACAATGTCGGCAGGGAAGTCCTGAGCAAGGATTTTGCCGATGCGATCAACAAGAAAATCGCAGATGTCGAAAGCCGAAAGGATTTCGACCACTTCATCTTGTTCTACCAAGCCATCATCGCATATACGAAATACGAAAAATTTGAAAAGGATGAGGAATACCGAGCACAGAAGTACCAGCCAACACAAAATTATTATAACGGAGGGAAGAAATAATATGGCCACATTACAGTTGAAAAGCATCGAAGGACAGATAAAATTGATCACTGGCTTGCATATTGGAGCAGGAAACGATGACATTCATATCGGTGGATTGGATTCTTGCGTTGTAAAAGATCCTGACGGGAACCCCTACATTCCTGGCTCTTCCCTCAAAGGAAAAATCAGGTCCCTGCTGGAGATGTCGGAAGGATGCATTTCTGTAAAAAACGGCCCATCTACGCGAAGGGAGCATCCCCAAAGTCTGATTCCTATCGTGTTTGGTGATCTCGAGAAAAAGCCTTCAGAAAGGAATGACATGAACACAAGCGTGCTGACACGACTGCTTGTCAGGGATGCATTTCTCAGTCAGGATTCTTTGGATCGGCTTGAGAGTGAATCCATCCTTCCTACGGAAGCAAAGAGCGAAAACAACATTGACCGCTTGAAGGGTGTTGCAGGTTCACCGCGCTCCATAGAAAGGGCGATTCCCGGCCTTTCCTTCTCCTTCGAGATGATCCTCCGCCTCTTCACTGATGACAACGAACAGGAGGTCGTGGCTCTGTTGAAGAAAGGTCTCATGCTTCTTCAACATGATGCACTTGGTGGAAATGGAAGCAGAGGGTATGGGAAGGTACAATTCCTCGACTTGACCTATTGTGGGAATCCATTTTCTCTTGAAGGATAAACGATGGTGTACAAGAAAATTGTGATACAATTCACCGGTTCAGCAAAAGGGCTTCCCACCGCTGATCAACTCTTTGGACAGATGGTCTGGGCATGGTCTGACATGCTTGGTGAAGAACGGGCAACAGAAATCGTACGGACATTCCACGATGACCCATGGTTCCTGTTGTCTGCCGCTATGCCTGCCGGGTACGTTCCGATACCACGATACCGACATCATGGAGACAGCACCGTTGAAAAAAGAGCGCACGCAAAGAAAAACAAGAAGTGTGCTTGGATTCCCATCAAGCAATTCCTGTTGCTACAAGATGATCCTGACGTGTTCTCCACGTTGGATTTCAGCGACGACCAACCACGTTTTTCTTCCTTTGCCATCCCGCATGTCTCGATCAACCGTTTATCCGGTTGTGCGGATGATGGGCAACTGTATCAGGAACAGGTCGTGTGCATTGAAAAACCAATCACTGTTTTCCTGTCTATCCAAGAAAAACATGAAAAAGATGTAGAATCATTGTTGGATGTCGCCCTATCCTCTTTCGGTCAATGCGGGCTTGGTGGTGATAGGGCAATCGGCAGGGGTGCTTGTCATTTGAAGCTGGAGGAACTGAGTGAAGGAGAACGAGGGATGTTCGCCAAGAAAAGCCAGTCTTTCATGACGCTGAGCAGATGCTCGGGCTTGGATCTCTCTGCATATTCCTATGCCGTCACCGCTTATGCCGGAATCATTGGACGAGGATGCACAGAAGGTGGCATGCAGTTCAACAAGCAACCAGTCCTGTATTTTGAACCAGGATCATTATTCCTTGGAGGCAAAGGCTGTCTGCTTGACGACATCCATCCAGACAAACGCATCTGTTCGTATGCGTACGCGTTTCCAGTTCCCATCTCGATAGGAGGCGGACATGAGCAAGACGTTTGACGTCACGTTACGGATCCTCACTCCAGTGATCATACAGTCAGGAGAGCCGTTCGGACCATTTGAGATCATTCCTCTAAAAGACAGCGAATCAAAGGGATACCTGACCAATCCAGACTTGTTTTTCCAGCATATGGATGCATCTCTTGCTGATACATTCACTTCCCTCCTCATCAATGGCATAAAGCGTAGAGACACTAAGAAACTGTGTGATGCAAGAACATTGCTGTATGACAGAAACATACTCACCCAAGATGTCATCCGTCGTCCCATCACGTTCCATCCACGAGCACTTGCGAAAATACAGGAAAATCCGGGACTTGAAGTCCAGAACATCGCGACCATGCCCCTGAACGGAAAACCGTATCTTCCCGGCTCTTCCATCAAGGGTGCGATCCGTACCGCCATCCTTGAGAAGCTCCGAGGGACACGGACACCACAATTCCCCCAGCATGAGAAAGAATTTGAGGGTGTTTTACTTGGTGCTCTTACAAAAAATGGCAAGTTCAGCATCAAGGACGATCCCTTCCGGTTTCTAAAAGTAACGGATTTCTTCTTTGAAGATAAAAAAACAAATGTTGCCATTGGTGAACTCATTTCCAAGAAAGTGCCAGTGTATACCGCTATGACCGACGCCATGTGCTATCACGACTTCAAGGAGCCGGTTATCGCCAAGGGAACCATCACTATTATGGATAAAGCACCAACGTATTTTAGTGAGCTGTTCACCACAGTCAGTCATTTCTTTATCGAGAAACTGAACAAGAAATTCGAGCACCAAGGCGGTGAAGGCTTTCCACCAGATTTGTTCGCCCAACTCAACAATGATATATCCCAAGGATATGGAATGATCCGACTTGGACATTATACCGGCACCGAGAACAAAACCCTGAATGTACAACAAAGAATCGGGACGAAAATCACCGATGAGGACATCAACATCCATGGTTTGAATTCCTTCACGTTGATCGAAGGCAAGTATCCAGCTGGTTTCTGCACCATGAAAGGAATGGAGGAAAAATGAGGCTTTTGATGAATCTAGGTAACCAGGATGTGCATGTACAGGAATCAGGAACCACTGAGGATTTCCTGTTCAGGCATAAAGACGACTTCAAAAAGAGGGCTGGAGAACTGGTCGAGCTTTTCTCAGATGAAGAACCTGAAAAACTGATCCCTGATGAGGAAGGATGCTTTCCCTCCCCTCTTTTCTACAGGGACGAAGCAAAGAACGGACACACGATTGAGGCAATCCATTTCTGCATCTTGGAGGCCGATATCAAGGCTATCCAGAATCTGACGGAAGAACCGATTGATGCTGTGACTTTGTTTGTGACTTCACAGGAAGAAGAGCGCCTAAGCCATCAGGACACCCTTGATCTTGCCCTTTTGCTTGAAGGTCCGTATGGAAAATCATTCTTTCCTGGAATACGTTTTGACCATAGGACACTGACATGTGATCCTTCGGATTATGCCGCCGTATACCAGACTTATGCGGCATGGTTTCAGGAACAGGAAATCTCGCACATAGCTGTGGTGATCGCCCAAGGGACACCGGCGATGTGTTTCTCCTTGGCAAACTGTTCGGTCATGTATTGCAGGGATGTCCAACAATTCTATGCCGCACACATCGAAGGGCGGTCCCAGATCAATCCATTGCGGCTGTTTACAGAGAAGTACAAGGAGGAAGCAGTCAGCCATTATTGTGAATTGCTGGACAGGGCTGAGTATGTCGCCGCAGTGGAATATGCACAGAACACTATCCTCAAGAACATCACCGGAATTGATGAACTCGGCTCATTCTTTGTCGAAAGGAACAACTATAATTTCGATGCTGCCTGGACGTACTTGCAGGATCTTGCGAACCTGAATGGCCCACTGCATGACCTGTTGCTTCCTGTTTCCACAGGTATCGATACCATTCAATCCTGCTTTGATGAGAAGGGGAATCTCCAATATGAGAAACCGTCTGTCGCCTACCTTCTACATGAGACGCTTCAGAACTCATTGTCTTGTTATGAATCCAAGAACTATAACCTTGCCTTTGCTTACATGACCTCTTTCCTGGATATTTTCCAAACGAGGATCATTTCAATTGGAATTGGCAACCAACCACTCAGGTTCAACAGAAAGACAAATTCCTTCCCTGCCTTGGATATATATCTTAATGATTATCTTATTCCTCACAAGTCAGAAATGAGTTCAAAGCAACGTGAGGAATACAAAGACATTTTCAGCAAGTGGGATGATACGGATAAGTGTCTCCAGTCCAACGGTCCATCACTTTCAGCAACCATTAAATGGTTGTCGGAACAACCAAATATGAACACTGTAGTCGTGGATTTCTTCGGTTTGCAATATTCACAGCATTGTTTCCAGAATATCAGAAACGTGAGAAACACACTGCCCATCGCACATGGAGGAAAAGGTATCGGAGAAGTATATATCAACAAGAAGCTTACAGAGAATGGTGGCATGGAATTCCCAGCGCTTGCTGATAAGCTGGAGGAACTGATTTGGAAGATGGATCCATCGCTCCCAAAGCCACTCAGTTCATATCATCTTATTGGACAAAAGGTTCGGGAAGTACTAATCAAGCAGATATAAGGATGTAACATTCATGGCCGTTGTATATATCGTCTCCAACAATGGGAAACTTGCGAAAGACAATGAACTTCTGGAATATTCTGACTATCAGGGTAACATAACGAAGTTGCTTCCACAGAATACCGAGCAAATCGTCGTCGTAGGGGTGTTGGACATAACAGGCCAAGCTTTTGCACTTCTCTCCAAATGGATGATACCCATAACATTCTTATCTAAGAATGGAAAATACAATAGCCGTCTGGTGTTTGGGGATTCCAAGAATGTGTTCCTCCGTCATTGTCAGCATGTGCTTGCGGAAAAACCAGAGTTCATGCTGACAATGGCCAAAGACATTGTCCGAGGAAAGATCCATAATGAATATCTCTTTATGCAAAGGGTTGCCAGGCAGAAAGGAGATGCATCCATTGGAGAAGGGGTCGAGAAACTGGCCAGACTGAGGACCCAGCTTGAACAACAAGGGAATGACATTGAAACCATTCGTGGTATTGAAGGTGCCGCTGCAAATGCATACTTTTCCCTTTTTGCAAAAACCATCCAACCAGATTGGGCTGTGTTCCATGGCCGAAGCAAGAACCCTCCACGGGACAATGTCAACGCGGTACTGAGCTTTGTATATACACTATTAGCGACGAGGATCGATGGCATACTCCAACAAGAAGGTCTGGATGCCGGTGTAGGGTCACTCCATGCTTTCGCCTATGGAAGGGATTCCCTTGTTTTCGACCTCATCGAGGAATACCGTTCACCTTTGTGCGATACTCTCTGTTGCTCCCTCTTCAATTTGGCAATCCTTACGCCACAAGATTTCAGGGTTGCCGATGCCGACGCGGAAATGGATGGCATTGATTCACAGGAAATGAATACCGCTGGGTCTTGCCAAGCAACCCTCCTTACAACTGACGGAATGAGAAAAGTGCTCTCGCAGTTTGAAAAGAAACTTTTACAGACTCATATTTACCCTCTCGATGAAAAGAGCTACACGTACGGCACTATATTGAAGAAACAGATACTGCTCTATAAGCAAGTCATCGGAGGCATACTCGACCATTACATGCCATTGGTGGTGCGATAAAACTTATGAACTACTTCATTGGATATGACATTGCGTCTCCTAAACGGTTGGTCGCCCTCTCCAAGGCATTGGAAACAAGAGGATTACGAGCACAAAAATCTTTTTTTCAATGCGATCTCTCTCCTGATGAGTTGGATCAAATACGAATCATCATTCTCAAAACAATCAACAAGAAGCAGGATAAAGTATTAATCCAGCCGATCTGTAATGATTGCCTTGGGAAAACCACGATTCTTGGCAAGTACGGTTTGCCGTTGAAGGAGGTGTATATCTTATGAGTTCCTTTCTCTTCTCCTATGACGTGACCTCTTCCAAAAGAATCCGGCAGATGGAAAAGTGCCTTGAACGGTTTGAGATGGTTCGGTTGCAGAAGTCGATATATTACCTTGAAGTGTCGCCAGCAGAACAGGAAGAGTTGATAACTTCCACAGAAAAGATCATCAAAGAAGATGAAGACCATGTGTTGATGATCCCAATCTGTGCGAAAGATTTTGAGAAGACCGAGTGGTATGGAAAAGAGAGACCCAAACTGATATTCGATCATAAGGATTTCATGATTTTATAATAAAATGCGCGAAGCATCATCGGCATCGTTTTTTGACAAAAAAGAGCGTAGGTTCGCGAAAGCTGATATTTTCTTTTCCCAGAATGAATAAACTCATTGGTTTCATGGACACTTGATCCAACACCTCAGAGAACCAGTATCATCATGAAACGGTTTGCGAAAACACTATCATATCAGTATTGCCCAAAAGAAGATAAAAGGGATAGAGTTTAGATTGTTGACCTGATAAAAAGGGATTAAGACTCAAGGCGTCAGCGTAAACCTTACCATAAACTTTACCAGGTTTAGATTGTTGACCTGATAAAAAGGGATTAAGACTCATTCACCACAACAAGTGGCAAGTACCCCATCAAGTTTAGATTGTTGACCTGATAAAAAGGGATTAAGACGCTCTGTCTCTGATTTTCATCTTGTTTCTCCTCTTCTTTATGTTTAGATTGTTGACCTGATAAAAAGGGATTAAGACAACTTCAAGGACAATAGCTTTCGAGGCACGGCACTTTGTTTAGATTGTTGACCTGATAAAAAGGGATTAAGACGTTTTTGATACCTTTACATCATACTCTTTTTGTATGTTTAGATTGTTGACCTGATAAAAAGGGATTAAGACGAAAGCGGTATTTGCGTTGCATTGTACATCAGCGAGATTAGGTTTAGATTGTTGACCTGATAAAAAGGGATTAAGACTGTCCGTGTGGTATGCAATGCTTTTACTCATATTGTTCGTTTAGATTGTTGACCTGATAAAAAGGGATTAAGACTTGGTCCCAAGATAAACCTTGAATGTTTTCATGTCGTTTTCGTTTAGATTGTTGACCTGATAAAAAGGGATTAAGACTTCCGATGTAAAACTTGAATGACTTCATGTTGTCTCGTTTAGATTGTTGACCTGATAAAAAGGGATTAAGACAGTGAGTCAGATACCACAAAGTGGTATTTTTCTGGTACCCGTTTAGATTGTTGACCTGATAAAAAGGGATTAAGACGAAGTCTCTTGCACACCATTCCAGTATCCATCAATTGGTTTAGATTGTTGACCTGATAAAAAGGGATTAAGACTTTTGGCACACTGTACATTTCCCCAACTTGCTCGTGAGTTTAGATTGTTGACCTGATAAAAAGGGATTAAGACGCTCACGCTTGCAATGATGTCGTTCACGTTCAGTTTCTGGTTTAGATTGTTGACCTGATAAAAAGGGATTAAGACCCATATTTGTGGTGTAAGGTCGCCTTGTCTGTGTACGTTTAGATTGTTGACCTGATAAAAAGGGATTAAGACAGGTAAGCACCACTGAGATTAGCACCACCGAGGTAAGCACGTTTAGATTGTTGACCTGATAAAAAGGGATTAAGACAGATTAGCACTGGTGAGGTCTGCACCGGTAAGGTCAGTTTAGATTGTTGACCTGATAAAAAGGGATTAAGACCTATCGTTGACTGATGAAGATGGTCGTAGATGTCAGTATGTTTAGATTGTTGACCTGATAAAAAGGGATTAAGACTTAAAACTTTCTCTAATACTTCTCGTTTCATTTTGTTTAGATTGTTGACCTGATAAAAAGGGATTAAGACTTTCCGACCTCATACACAAAAGTACGGTCATAATTTGTTTAGATTGTTGACCTGATAAAAAGGGATTAAGACCTGAAGGTGTCCCAGCCAAATCGTGGGTGATTGTCTTTCAGTTTAGATTGTTGACCTGATAAAAAGGGATTAAGACAGCAGGTAAGATACCGCAATACTTGTTCTCCCGTGAGGTCGTTTAGATTGTTGACCTGATAAAAAGGGATTAAGACTGTTTAAAACTTTCTGTAATTGTTCCATTTGTTTCTCCTCGTTTAGATTGTTGACCTGATAAAAAGGGATTAAGACTGTTAGTGCCCAATACGTACTCTCTGACACACCACGTACGTTTAGATTGTTGACCTGATAAAAAGGGATTAAGACAAGTACCAGTCAATGCTATGCAATCTTTTAGAAAGGTTTAGATTGTTGACCTGATAAAAAGGGATTAAGACGAAGGGAGGGCTGTTTTTCATCGTTTACCCCCTTTTGCTCGTTTAGATTGTTGACCTGATAAAAAGGGATTAAGACAATACCAGTCAATCTGATATTCTCATAAAACCCGCCAAGTTTAGATTGTTGACCTGATAAAAAGGGATTAAGACACCCTTGGTATGGGCTGGTTAAATCTACATTCAATACGTTTAGATTGTTGACCTGATAAAAAGGGATTAAGACCACATTCGGACAAAACTTTTTATACGTATTAGCCATGTTTAGATTGTTGACCTGATAAAAAGGGATTAAGACCTGGGTAAGTGCCTACGTAATCCACCGTTGCAAGTGCGTGTTTAGATTGTTGACCTGATAAAAAGGGATTAAGACAGACAATGTGTTGATTGATTGTTTTGTGTTTTGTTTCGTTTAGATTGTTGACCTGATAAAAAGGGATTAAGACGTACCTCTCAAGTCGTATTTCCTTTCAAGATAATCGTTTAGATTGTTGACCTGATAAAAAGGGATTAAGACTTAAACCCTAGGGGGAACAAAAGGACTTTAGACTATGAGTTTAGATTGTTGACCTGATAAAAAGGGATTAAGACGAATGCGATGCTTTTCAGTGCGGTTTTCATAGATAATCGTTTAGATTGTTGACCTGATAAAAAGGGATTAAGACTCATTGTCCATCCTTCCTATCCATGCGCTCGAATAATCCCGTTTAGATTGTTGACCTGATAAAAAGGGATTAAGACAGATTGTACTTCTTTGCAAAACCCTCAATTGTGATAAAATGTTTAGATTGTTGACCTGATAAAAAGGGATTAAGACGTTATTGATGTTCCTTGATACTCACCAAAGAATGAATTGTTTAGATTGTTGACCTGATAAAAAGGGATTAAGACTACCGTCTGTTCTCCTTAAATCTATACGCTCTAATTTCCCGTTTAGATTGTTGACCTGATAAAAAGGGATTAAGACACTCTTCCAGTGCGTCAAACAAACCGTCGATCGTTGAGTTTAGATTGTTGACCTGATAAAAAGGGATTAAGACTTTTTATACTCTCGTCTTTCCTAGCCGCTTCCAGTTCGTTTAGATTGTTGACCTGATAAAAAGGGATTAAGACTCCCAGTCTTTCCCACTAACATTGGTTCGCTGCATATTGCGTTTAGATTGTTGACCTGATAAAAAGGGATTAAGACGTTTTCCAATTTCATAATCTCTCCTTATTTTTCACAGTTTAGATTGTTGACCTGATAAAAAGGGATTAAGACGATTCCAGGTGCGTAGCAGTATGCGCACTTGTGGTCGGTTTAGATTGTTGACCTGATAAAAAGGGATTAAGACACAAAAGCTCCCGATAGCCACTACCACCTTTCGGCGTTTAGATTGTTGACCTGATAAAAAGGGATTAAGACTGATTTGATCGCTGTCATATGCTCTCCTTTGCATTAGTTTAGATTGTTGACCTGATAAAAAGGGATTAAGACCCAAAAAATGTATCATTTAATACGCCAACACCTTCACGAAGTTTAGATTGTTGACCTGATAAAAAGGGATTAAGACGAAAGGTCTACTTTGAGCTCATTGTCTATCTTCCCAAGGTTTAGATTGTTGACCTGATAAAAAGGGATTAAGACCTCACGCTTTTCTCCTTGCAATCTCAGCCTCAAGTTGCTCGTTTAGATTGTTGACCTGATAAAAAGGGATTAAGACCCGCTTCAATCCTGTTGATGAGGTCAATCTTTTTGTGTTTAGATTGTTGACCTGATAAAAAGGGATTAAGACTTTGAAAATGTTTTTGGTTTATCTTCCATGTTTTGGTTTAGATTGTTGACCTGATAAAAAGGGATTAAGACCAACAACTTTACAATCACATTGTTCTCGCATTTCTTCCACGTTTAGATTGTTGACCTGATAAAAAGGGATTAAGACTTGCTTCCCTTGCATGCGTATACCTTGCCATATTCCTTCGTTTAGATTGTTGACCTGATAAAAAGGGATTAAGACTGACAAATCGTATTTCATATTTCGTTCTCCTTACATGTTTAGATTGTTGACCTGATAAAAAGGGATTAAGACGGCCTTGAAGCTATCTTTGTCATCCTCTCTCCAACCGCCGGTTTAGATTGTTGACCTGATAAAAAGGGATTAAGACGTTGAAACGTAGTTAGTCCATACATTGACTTCATCAGGTTTAGATTGTTGACCTGATAAAAAGGGATTAAGACTTAGTGGGATAATCCGAAAATTACGGGATTGCCCCGTTTAGATTGTTGACCTGATAAAAAGGGATTAAGACTCTTCGATACCAGCTTAATATCTGCCGCCCTTGGTGAAGTTTAGATTGTTGACCTGATAAAAAGGGATTAAGACCCAACCGCCGTCATAAAGACTGGCGGCGACACTCTGCAAGTTTAGATTGTTGACCTGATAAAAAGGGATTAAGACCTGGCGGCGACACTCTGCAATTCAGCCAAACCGTATCGTTTAGATTGTTGACCTGATAAAAAGGGATTAAGACGGAACGCAGACTCGATAGCCTCGAAGGGAAGCCTCTGTTTAGATTGTTGACCTGATAAAAAGGGATTAAGACCGATGCTCTGCAATTCACTAATTTCGTATTTCATTTTCTTGTTTAGATTGTTGACCTGATAAAAAGGGATTAAGACCCCGAGGCACCGCCCGAAGATATCCTTAAGGCTTCCCTCGGTTTAGATTGTTGACCTGATAAAAAGGGATTAAGACATGCTCTGTAATTCAGCCAAATCGTATTTCATTTTCTTTGTTTAGATTGTTGACCTGATAAAAAGGGATTAAGACTCACTGGTGGTCTTCGTTGTCGCCGTTCGTTTTGTCGTTTAGATTGTTGACCTGATAAAAAGGGATTAAGACTCACAAAGGGGAACTGAATTATCCCCATATGACAAGACGTTTAGATTGTTGACCTGATAAAAAGGGATTAAGACAGGATTGATGCGTCGGTGGAATGAGCGGATGCCGTTCCGTTTAGATTGTTGACCTGATAAAAAGGGATTAAGACGCTGATGGAGAAAAAACATTCCCCATCTTCGTCCAGTTTAGATTGTTGACCTGATAAAAAGGGATTAAGACATCCACGTTGCCTTCGCTCTTTGCAGGGCGGCCTGTTTGGTTTAGATTGTTGACCTGATAAAAAGGGATTAAGACTCTCTGAAAGGCGAGTATCAACACTGAAATGCAGGTTTAGATTGTTGACCTGATAAAAAGGGATTAAGACTCGGCCTTGAGACTCTCGATATCCTCCGACCTCCAACCGCGTTTAGATTGTTGACCTGATAAAAAGGGATTAAGACGGTCGAGACACCTGACAGGCTTGAGCGTGCTTGCGGCGGTTTAGATTGTTGACCTGATAAAAAGGGATTAAGACTCTCACTCGCCAACCTCTTCTCCGCCTCGATGGAGGCGGTTTAGATTGTTGACCTGATAAAAAGGGATTAAGACGTGTGCTCGGGAGTCTCACGGACACCAAACCCGCTCGTTTAGATTGTTGACCTGATAAAAAGGGATTAAGACCAGACCTTGCAACCCATTTCCAAAGCTCTTTCTTTTGTTTAGATTGTTGACCTGATAAAAAGGGATTAAGACTCGTCTTCCGCTCTCCATCCGCCGTCGTACAAAGCGGGTTTAGATTGTTGACCTGATAAAAAGGGATTAAGACGCATCACAAACCTGTAATGCTCTGGTGTACCATTCACCAGTTTAGATTGTTGACCTGATAAAAAGGGATTAATGATGGCATTATAACTGGAATGATGCCTTCCAGTGTCAACATACAAGAAAAACACTTCAGATTGTAATAAAACAGGCCTTCATTTGATTATCTATTGCAGGTCAAATGGCAAAGGATCCCACAAGAAGATGTTGGGAATTGTTCTGGAAAGGCGTTCTCTTCTTTACCCCAAACCTTTTCAAGAGGTTGGATTTAGTCGGCTGGTTTATCGTTTTCTCTTGAGCACACTTTCTCCTCAGTGATTACTGTGGTATTCTGAAAAAGTCAACCAACTTATCCACAGGGATCCGGAATGGAATTGGATAGTCGGTTGCTCACCTTTCCTGCATTGAACAAATCAAATGGAAGGACAGGAAAATTGGTTTTTATTGAAAGGCGAAAAAGATGAAAAACAGAGGGAAAAGCATAAACCTGTTTCTCATAGACGGAGAGGCAAATGGACTGATCAAGTGCTCTCTTGCCAATTGGACTGGAATAGCTTACAAAATTCCTCGAGCATCGCTCGATTCCTGCAAGGGACGAAAAGACTTAAGCCAAACAGGAATATACTTCTTGTTCGGAATCTCTGACCAGACCGGAACGCAAGTAGTCTATGTCGGACAAGCCGGAGCGAGGAAAAACGGAGAAGGATTGCTCAACAGATTGCAAGAGCATAAGAGAAATCCAGACAAGGACTACTGGACAGAGGCTGTTGTGTTCACCACTTCGAATAATTCTTTCGGTCCCACAGAAATCAGCTATTTGGAAAACCGCTTTTGCCAATTGGCAAAAACAGCAAACCGATATGAGGTGAAAAACGGCAATGATCCCAACCAAGGTAACATCACCGAAGAAAAGGAAAGCGAGCTTGAAGAGTTTGTGGATAACGCAAGAATCATCATGGGGGCTCTTGGACATCGTGTTTTTGAACCCTTGACTTCAACTCCTGCATGCTCCGAAGACGAAGGATGCCCTTCTTCACCAGAACTGATGCTCTATTTCAAACGAAAGAGTCACAAGAGCGGAAAAACCATCCAAGCTACCTGCAAGAGGACCAATGAGGGATTTGTGGTTTTATCGGGAAGTCAAATTGAAACGAACGATTCAGAGTCAATCCCAACCGTGATCAAGAAAGCCAGAAAAGCCACACGAATCAGCCCTGAAGGCCTGTTGCAAGAAGATGTCTTGTTGAGCAGTCCATCATATGCGGCGGCTTTTGTCATCGGAGGATATGCCAATGGACTGGTTGCATGGAGCACCAGCGAAGGCGTTACCTTGAAAGAATATGAAAAAGCAGAGGGTGATTCGCTATGAATGACCTGGCCACTCACATGAATGATTGGGGCAAGGGCCCTTACTATGACTGTACGGTATAAAGGCCAATCCAGCAAACTGTCCCTGCTCAATGGCAAAGAATATGAAGTTCTCAGTTTCGAGCACTCCCATTATCGAGTCTTTGACGAAACCGATGAGGATTATCTGTATCCTATGGATGAATTTGAAGTAATCGATGATTCTCCGATCAGGGCAGAAGCTTTTGTCGTTGAGCAATTGGTTTCCAAAGGTGATGATTCCATACTGACATTATCGGGGCTCCCGACAATCACGACAGACACCGTACATGTAAATCAAGACACATACCAGTACACTGTGTTCTCAAAAAAGAAAGGGAATGGGTCTGCGTTGGGCTTGCGAGACGGATGACGATGGAAAACGGGTAGGTGCCAAGGTCATCCGTTGATTTTGGCACACACCTTGCAAGTGTGCCGGAATTTGTGCTGTCATGATACGTTTCCAACGGTCAGCAGGATCGGCTTCTACGACCTCAACAGAAAGCAGCACCAGCAGAAGGTGATCGATGCATGATACGAATGTTGCAAAGACCACGACCGAGGCATGCTCATCACGGGGGGATGCAAACGATTTGGAATGGAAAGAGATCCTGCACCGCTCTCGCATCATCACCGGGTGACAGACGCCATCATTTGTACGAAAGACTTGCTTTTACTACGGACAGATATGACGACCAGATTCTCTTGCGCACACCTTGGAGAGGAGGCCCGGAGCCTGCCTTCAACCATTCTCGTGTTTGAATCCCCACACCATGATGGCGTAGAAGACCGGCATCAGGTCACGCCCCTTGTCGGTGAACGCATATTCCACGTGTGGCGGCATCTCGTTGAACTGCCTGCGGGTGATGAATCCATCGCTCTCCAGCTCTCGCAAGGAATTGGTCAGCATGGTGTTGGTGATGCCCATCAGTTCCCGCTGCAACTCACAGAAACGGACGGTGTCATGGATGCAGAGTTCATACAATATCTGTGTCTTCCATTTCCCCTGCAACATCAAAAGCAAGGGGGTGACCGGGCAGTTGCCGCGATCGGTGACGATCCCTTTCTTCACATCGACCAGATATTGCTCATAGCTCATGACCTTCTTCATCCCTCACCCCTGTCCATGGTACGCCGAATGATACCAAGTATCAAAAAAATGTGTATTTCTTTGAAAATGTATATCAGGTATACTTTTTGTACAAGTGAGAAAGCAGGAGAGAATCATGGAGATCGTTTGCAAAGACATCGTCGTCCAAGGGGTGCTGACCAAGTCGAACCTCCCTGTGGCTGACTATTCGGTGAACCCATATGTGGGATGCGCCCATGGATGCAAGTACTGTTATGCGTCGTTCATGAAACGCTTCACCAACCATCCCGAGCCTTGGGGGTCGTTCGTGGACGTCAAGCACTGGCCGGAGATCAAGAACGCGAAGCGGTATGCGGGCAAGGAGCTTTTCATCGGCTCAGTTACCGACCCATACCAACCATGTGAAGCTCAGTTCGGGAGAACCAGGGCTTTGCTTGAAGAGATGCAAGGCAGTGGCTGCACCATCAGCATCGCGACGAAATCGGACTTGGTCGTCAGGGACCTCGACCTCATCAAGACCTTCCCCAATGCCAGGGTCTCCTGGTCCATCAACACGTTGGACGAGGCCTTCCGCGCCGACATGGACGGAGCCGTAAGCATCGAGTGCAGGATCAAAGCGATGAAAACCTTCCATGACGCCGGTGTCAGGACCACCTGCTTCATCTCCCCGATCTTCCCCTGCATCACCGATGTTCCGGCCATCATCAAGAGGGCTGAGGGTCAGTGCAACCTGGTCTGGCTGGAGAACCTCAACCTCAGGGGTGCCTACAAACCGGTGATCCTCGAGTACATCAAGGAGAAGCATCCCGGTTTGCTCGGTCTCTACCAGGCCATCTACAATCAGGGCGATCGGGGCTATTGGGAGCATCTGGATGAGGAGATGCGTGCATTCACCAAACAGGAAGGCCTGCCGTATGTGCGCAACGATGATTCCATGCGGCGTCCTTTCCAGGATCCGCCGGTGGTGGTGAACTATTTCTTCCACGAGGAGATCATCCCCTCGGCACAGAAACACAAAGAAGGTGGATCATGAGACAGGAAAAGCTGGTGGGTGTCGTCTGCAACAGGAAACGGAAGGGGCACGAGGAGGAAGACGCCGAGTTCGACGAGCCGGCCACCATCCAGGCCATATGCGATGCACTTGGGCGCCATGGTATCGCGACGGTGACCCTCGATGCGGATGCGACCCTTGTCCAAAAGCTGTTGGAGCGTAAGGTGGACATGGTCTTCAACATCGCCGAAGGCATCCGGGGGCGTGGACGGGAATCCCAGGTCCCTGCGATCCTCGATTTCCTCGGCATCCCGTACACAGGCAGCGACCCGGTGGCCCTTGGCCTCTCGATGGACAAGATGCTGTGCGAGCTTGTCGCATCCGGATGCGGTGTGTGCACGGCGCGCCACGTCCTGGTGAAGGACGTCGGGGACATCCCGTCCTCCCTGCCATACCCTGTCATCGTCAAACCGAATGCGGAAGGTTCCGGCAAAGGCATTTCGGAGCATTGCATCGCTACCGGAAAGGATGAACTGGAACGACTGGTCAGGGAAGGCCTCAAAGGGGTGGAGGACGGCCTCTTGGTTGAGGAATATCTTCCAGGAAGGGAGTTCACCGTGGGTGTGCTTGGGAACGGGAAGACCAAGCAGATCCTTCCGCCGATGGAGATCCTCTACAACAGCTACACCCAGGGAACATACAAAGTGTATTCCTACAAGGTCAAATGCAACTACAAGGACTATGTGCGGTACGCATGCCCGGCACCCTTGTCGCAGGAAGAGACAGACCGGCTTTCCGATGCTGCCGGCAAGGTCTTCGACGCCTTGTCCTGCCATGATGTGGCCCGCGCTGATTTCCGCATGGACGCCCAAGGGAATTTCCGCTTCCTGGAGATCAACCCGTTGCCGGGACTGGCGCCGAACTACAGCGACCTTCCGATGATCGCCCAGGCGGCCGGGATCGACTACGACGGCCTGGTGTGCGCCATCTACGATGCCGCATGCAGCCGCATAGCGGGGATGACACGATGAACAGAAACGATGTATGTGCGAGATCGATGCCTGAATGGAACGACTGGCATTGGCAGATGAAGAACCGCATCACGGATGTTGATGCGCTGCGGAAATGGATACCGGTGGAGGAACAGGAGGGAAAAGACATCACCTCCGTACTCGGCTCCTTCCGCATGGCCGTAACCCCGTACTACCTTTCCCTGATCAATCCCTATGATCCCGACGACCCGGTGCGGAAACAGTGCATCCCTTCCATCCGGGAGACATGTCTCTGTGGGGATGACCTCGCCGACCCGCTCAACGAGGATGGCGACAGTCCGGTGCCGTATCTCGTCCACCGCTATCCTGACCGTGTGCTCCTCCTCGTGACGATGGAATGCGCTGGATACTGCCGGCATTGCACCCGGAGGCGCATGGTCGGTGAGACCGACCATGCCATCGGGGGTGTGGAATTGGAGAATGCGTTGGCGTACATCCGCGCACACGAGGAAATCCGCGATGTGCTGATCTCCGGCGGGGATCCTTTGACGCTTTCGACGGAGAGGCTGGAAACGGTCATCCAAAAGCTCCGGGCGATAGGGCATGTGGACATCATCCGCATCGGCACCCGGGTTCCGGTCGTCATGCCGATGCGCATCGATGACGAGTTGCTCGCCATGCTGAAGCGCTACCAACCCATCTGGATCAACACCCATTTCAACCATCCGAACGAACTCACGGCGGAAGCCGGGGCGGCGTGCCAGAGAATCGTCGACGCGGGCATCCCCCTGGGCAACCAGACGGTGCTCCTCAAAGGCGTCAATGATGAGCTGGGGACGATGAAGGAGTTGATGCTCCGCCTGGTGCACAACCGTGTCAGGCCATACTACCTGTACCAATGCGACCTGTCCCGCGGCATCTCCCACTTCCGCACTCCGGTGGAGAAAGGCGTGGAGATCGTGCAAGGGTTGCAGGGGTTCATTTCCGGCTTCGCCGTGCCGAAATTCGTCATTGACGCCCCGGGCGGAGGGGGGAAGGTCCCCATCTGCCATGAGTACGTGGTGTCGCATGACGAAAATGGCTATGTGCTTCGGAACTATGCGGGGAAACTGTACAAGTACCCGCAGCCAAAACGAGGAGATACTGCATGAACAACCAGGAAAAGTCTGAGGAAATACTTGCATATGCGCTCCAGAACGTGCCGTTTTATCGCGACCATTGGAGGTCGTATGACATCAACGGCCACTCTGTCGATGAACGTTACAGGGCGCTTCCCGTCCTGACCAAGGCGGACATGCGTTCCTGCTTCCCCGACGGGCTTGTCCCTGTGGGGACAGATGTGAAGAAGGGGTTGCATGATGATGTGATCGAATACACCTTCACGTCCGGCACGACGGGGGAAAAGGTGGTGAACCTGTGGAACCAAGGCTGGTGGCATGCCTCGGAGATGGCATCGTGGAAGCTCAACCCCAATCTGGAAAAGCTGTCCTACCCGCCTAAGCAGGCAACCTTGGCCAGCTCGCTCAATGTGGGCATCAGTTGCGAGGAGGACCTTCCCATGGACCACCGCATCATGGGGGACCTGTTGTATCTCAACGAGAAGGCGAACATCCTCTGCTGGAAGGATTCCCACCTCCAACGCATGGCGCGGGAGCTCAACGAGTACCGCCCCGATGTATTGGAGGCGAATCCGTCCCTGCTTGGACGTTGCTGCTGGTATTGGCTTGACCATGGCATCGAGGTGCACAGCCCCAAGGTCATCACCTTCACCTACGAATTGCCGTCCAAGGTGTCCCTTTCCGCCATCACGCAGGTGTTCCATTGTCCGATCGTCAGTTCCTACGGTACGACGGAGACCGGTTTCGTGATGGATTCCGGTCTGGATGGGAGATATCGCCAAAACGAGGAGTACTGCAGGATTGACTTCGTGCCGTTGAAGGGAAAGGAGCGGCTAGGCAGGATTTTCGTCACCACGTTCGGCAATCCCTGGGCGTATATCATCCGCTTTGATGTCGGCGACCTCGTCGTGATGGATCCGGACGGAACCGTCGGTTCCATCGAAGGGCGGGTGTCCAACCTCACATTCACCACCAAAGGGGAAGTTGTGACCACTTCCATGGTCGATGAAGCCATGTCCCTTGTGCCTGGTATCCGTGACTACGATGTCCTGCAAAAAGCAAAGGACGCCTATGAGGTGCGCATCGTGGCGAGTGAAGGCGCTTCAAGCGTCCGAAAAGCGGAAAGGATGGTGGAAGGCCTTTATGGAAAGGACGGCGTGTATGATGTCGCTGCGGTCGACGACCTGCTGCCAGGGCCTAGCGGGAAGTACCGGAGGACACATGTCGGTTTTCCGTTCGACGAATGGACGTTGACGCAGGAGGAGGTCAAGCATGCGTAAGAAAGTGTATCTCATCGCGGGAGGCCCGGGAAATGGGGAAAGAACGGTCGAACTGCTGAAGACCGCCCTCGGGACCTGTGGCAAGGAACATCCTTCGATCGCCTACATCGGCACGGCGAGCGGCGATGACGTGCGTTTCATGGGATGGTTCCGCAAGCTTTTCCAAAAAGCCGGCGCAGGCTCCGTCGTACTGGCTCCTCTGGTCGGGAGGAAGGCCGACCTGGCCGCCGCAAAGGCGATCCTTGGGGAAAGCGATGTCGTCTTCATATCCGGTGGTGAGGTGGAGGACGGCATGCAAGGCCTGGATCCTACGATTCGCGGTTTTCTGCATTCCCTTCTGGAAGAAGGGAAGCCGTTCATCGGACTGTCTGCTGGTTCCATCATGATGGGCAGGGCATGGCCCCATTGGGATGACGAGGACCACCATCCTGAGGATGCGCGCCTGTTCGATTGCCTTGGTTTCGCCTTGGAGATCTTCGACACCCATGCGGAAGCGGACGGGTGGCCTGAGTTAAGGAAAGCGGTCGAGCTCTCTGAGGAGGGATCCGCCGGTTACGGCATCCCCTCCCCTGAGATGGCGGTCATCGACGAGCAGGGACGTTTGGTGGGGAACCCTGCCCTCGTCAAGTTCGTGAACAAGGGCGGGAAGGCGGTGCTCAGCGCATCTTGTCCCGGCTGACATCCCTGACCGTTCCGTCTTCCGGAAATGCGTGCAAGGCGGTGGTCTTGCCTCAGGCAATCGGCAGGTAGTGCGGAATGTGGATGTCCGTCGTAGCGGATAGGAACAGGCGGCTGCTCGCCTCAACGATTGTCGAACGGAAAATCCGGGAGACGATGGATTTATACAACATCACCAAAACACGGCTGGCGGAGATGACGGACTTGAGCATCGGAACCGTCAGCCGCATCGTCGATGGAAAAGCTTCCCCTTCATCGGAAAGCTTTCTGAAGATTGTGAAGGCTCTCAACCTTGACTCGTTTTCTTAGGAAAGAATTAACTGCAAAAGAAAGAGGTTCGTGCGACAAGTTGCGCGAAATTATCGATTCGTATAGTCCCTTATGAAGTTAATTTGAACATGGCCAACGTTTGCACCGAATCCACCGACCACTTGTTCCATTTCCTCGTCGGTGAGGGCTCCGTCCTCAAGATATTTCTTCACTTTTTCAAGCAATTCCCCGGCTTCTTTCTCACTTACATTCGCCAAGCCCTGTTTGATGAGATACGCTTGCGCCGCTTTTGCATCCATACCCACGACCTGTTTCTTCAACGCTTCGTCTTTCACGATACGTTCAATGATTTTCGTTTCGATTTCTTTGTCCATAAGACCCCCGATATCATAATCGTCATAATACTACCATAGTATCGCACGACAGAACAAGACAATCATCTCTGATTGTGGATAGTACCTTTTCATGGTTTGCCATTTCGATCGAGAACCTCTCGTATCGTGAAGGGGAAAATGGCGATTAAGGCGGTTCTGTGCGTTCTCCAAGGCCGGACGTACCCTTCAAGCATGCATCTCCATTACGAGGACGTGGAGGCGGAGACTGCGGGAGAGTACGCTCATTGCAATGGATGGATCCTTTTCTGGGCTGTGGAGTTGCATAATTCAACGGTTCGTGTTCGGAACCTCAAAGAAAAAAACACCCGAAGGTGGCCGTGCGGATTGATTGCTGTACACGCTGTTCCTGATGTATTGAAGTCGGAGCATCCCGCAACAGAATCCTTGGAGATGGCCGATTCCCTTCGTCCCGATGGAACCCGGGGTATCACGTTCGATCATCTCCGTGATGTCGCTGTATCAACTACAAGGACTATTAATAGGTGGCGCTGGTTCGATAGGAGGTCCATCTATACCACCGGCCACATGTTCCAGTTCCTCATCGGTGAGGGCTCCGTCTGCAAGGAATTTCTTCATTTTTCCAAGCAATTTCCCAGCTTCTTCCTCACTTACCTTTGTCAGGCCCTGTTTGATGAGAAACGCCTGCGCCGCCTTGGCGTCCATCGCCATGACCTGTTTCTTCAGCGTTTCGTCTTTCATGATGCGTTCAATGATTTTCGCTTCGATTTCTTTGTCCATAAGACCTCTGATAATAGTTGTTATTATTCATTATACCATAGTATCACACGGGAAAAAGAAAATCTTCTCTGATTATAGATAGTACCTTTTTTCATGGTTTGCCATTTCGATCAAGAACCTCTCGTATCGTGAAGGGGAAAATGGCGATTAAGGCGGTTCTGTGCGTTCGCCAAGGCCGGACGTACCCTTCAAGCATGCATCTCCATTACGAGGACGTGGCGCCTTGTCCCGAAGTGACCGTCTCAGACGGAGAATCCGGTTCCTACGATGTCTCCCAGATGCGCTTCCCGCTGAAAGCCTACGAGTACGTCGCCAAGCAGCGCGCACCTTCTTCCACATCGCTTTTCGACGGGTCACCATGGCGAGAAGACAAGACGCTAATCGTTGCTCGCGAGGATTACGTCCCTCACATATTCCGTATTGAGCCAGAAGCTTCGCTTCGGGACGAATCTGCCGTATGGGGTTTCCATCACATCTTTGCTGTCCCTGCCGTGCGTTCGGACATGGATGATCGAATGGTCGCTGCTTTTCGGCAGACGCCCGAAGTCATCAGCGGCGATGGCTTGTTTTGCCTTCTCCCATGCCTGTCCGGCCACTTCGAGGTCTTTTTCGGGCATGTTCCAGAAATGGACCTCGGACAAATAATAGCCATCGGCGGACAGAGAGGCCCTGAAGACAACAATGATAAACTTGCAGGTGAGGTCATGGTAAAGGTCGCTGTCTTCCCATTCTTGTCCGACTATCTCTTTGAACTTGATCTGCCGGAAGGACATTGCGTCTGAAGCCAAGGATGGTGCGCGCGATCAGGGCGTATTTGTTTTTTGCGGTCGTGTCGATGTTGATGGCCGAACAGATGTCACTTTCGTCCTTGCCGATACAAACATCATAGCACTCACGCGACGAGCTGCCTCAACCGATGGTGATGCTTGAAGGGATTCTGCCAACGGTAACGGAGTCCATGTTGCCGGCAAGCCGGCCGGATCCAGGAATGATGCGGTCTGCTGGACTGCGAGCCAAAAGGATCAATATGACAGGTCGTTGAGGCGCCAGTATGCGCCAGTCTTGTAGATGGCTTTGTTCTCCTTCGCATA